>Ga0316207_10003567_pt1 | contig 14289 bp, 11 predicted proteins | sample 6weekpyrite_MG_FD_204943 | JGI IMG/M metagenome (GOLD analysis project Ga0316207, IMG submission 204943) | Microbial mat bacterial communities from mineral coupon in-situ incubated in ocean water Damariscotta River, Maine, United States -... | ecosystem: Environmental > Aquatic > Marine >... | reverse complement strand
CTACATTATTCGACATATTCTCACTACAGAGCGAAGGTTAAGGTCATCGTAATGCTAACAGGATCAATACGATACCTGTTGCGATACCTCAAAAGAGGAAGCCACTCCCTGTTCCCTCATTGAATATCAATATCATACGTCATGCCCCTACTCGGTGCCATCGTTGCGAACCACAAAAAGCGTCGTACAGAACTATCACCACCACACCCGCCGCTCTGCTGTTCGACACAGATCGACATTCAGACATACCGAAAATATATTGTTTTCTGGTGCTGATCATCACAAAATAGCTGGACTATTTTTTGAACGAGGCAACCGATGCAATCATTCCAGTTACTCTTCGACCATGCCGCAAAACGCAAAGGCGGCGCTGAAGCGTTAGAGGCGCTGTTACCCTCGCCATTGAGCAGCGAAGAGCTGGCCGCGATACCCGACGACCGTTGGCTGGCGATGATGAGCCGCCACATCTTTCAGGCGGGGTTTAGCTGGAAGGTGATCGATAAAAAATGGCCCGAATTCGAAGAGGCCTTTGCGGGGTTTAATCCGCAACGTTGGCGGGAGATGTCGGACGATGACTTTGATGCCCTGCTCAAAGACAGGCGTATCGTACGTAACGCCACCAAGATTCTCACCGTACGAGATAACGCCACCTTCCTCTGTGACCTCGCGGAAGAACACGGCAGCGCAGCGAAGTTCTTCGCACAGTGGCCGTCGGAAGATTACGCCGAACTACTCATCCTGTTAAAAAAACGCGGTAGCTACCTGGGTGGTAACTCAGCGCAGTACTTTTTACGCTTTATGGGCAAAGATGTATTCATCACCAGTAATGACGTCGTGACCGCATTGATTCGCGAAGGGGTTATCAACTCAGAACCAAAATCACAGCGTGACTTAAGGGCAACACAACAGGCCTTTAATCAATGGCAACAAGAAAGCGGACGGTCGCTGACACATATTAGCAAGATATTAGCCTTTACCGTTGGAGCTTGATAGGCAAACAAGCGAGCCGGAATTACAAGCAGAGTTCTGTTTTTCGGCTGCTGATATAACAGAGCTACAAACTCAAACAGACGAACCCCATGCCGAATCTGAAAACCCTCCTCCGCACCCTCTGCCTGCTAATCACCATCAGCGGCTGCACAACACTCCCTAGTCACTCTATCAGCGGCCAGAGAGTCGAGACTACCATCGACTCCGAAGCTGCTCCCTACTCTCTCATAGATTATCTGACTAGCAACCGCAGTGACTCCGAACGCGAACGCAGGATCGACCAACTTCATCGGGACAAAGAGTTTCCTTGGAGAGATGAGGAAGCGCTGCACGTCTACGCCACTGCTTTCGTTTCTTGAGTGCTTTCTTTGGCAGAATGATTTCAGTGCCATTGACTACTTTTTTGCCACGGTAGCCGCGATCAACTACGGCCGGTTTAACGGTTTTCCCCCGCGACTGTTCAATGTGATTCAGTACCGCAGGCAGGTTGTGACTATCATGAATGTTTTTTTCATGACTCACAATACCAACAGTTAAATGGTTCTCAAGCACTTTAAGACGCGATTGGCCTTGCATCTTTTTTTGACATGACGAAAGTGATGAATAGCCAGGCGAAGTGTTTTAACTTCTTTGAGGCAGGTACGTCTTTGTGGAATGCCATGGCATTTGGCGATCTTATTCAGTCGATTGATGACAAGGTGAATGCCGGAGGCAGAGAGAGTGCCCTGAGGCGATCTTGATGGCTCACTTACTATCCGTTGGATAGGTGATGTTTTTCGCTTGTATCGTGGTATCGATATTGACGTGTGATGCCAGTGCTGATCGTCCGTGCAAACGGACACTCATTTGAAAAATCATGTCGAACCCAGCTTTGCCAATGCGTTTCCGAAAATGGACCAACTCGGTACTGTGGCAGGGCGGACTTTGATGAAATTCAGTCATACCCTAACCTCCGGTGGGTAAACCCTGCCGCAGAAAGCTTGATAGTACGGATTATGTTTCCATTGTACGACGACGGTTTCATCACTGAGGTGTTCTAACTGCTTGAGCAATAGCAGCCGCACCATCAAGCGGATTGGTTGACCGGGTGCACCTACCACCTGGGTGTAGTGACTCGAAAGGGCTTGATCAAACGTTTGCCAGGCGGCGCTTGAGACAATTGAAATAATAGATCGTTGGGATCAAGCTGTCACTGTCAATCCGCACCAAACAGATTTGCCTGATGTGTATCAGTGCTACGCATCAGCATTTTTGCTCACCATTTCGACTGGAAACCGAGCTTATATGGTAGGTTGTCCGCTCGAAATGAGCATGCTTTTAGGCTTGTTTGTTACTTGTTATCAGGGGCGACTAGTTATATTAGGTTTTTACACTCAAAAACCAATACCTTCAATCCACTTCCCTCCACCGCATCCACAAAAACCTCAGGCGGCTTAACCACTTCAACAAAACTAAACCCCAGACAATACTCCGCCACCAACGCATGCAAAAACTGTTCATCCAACCGATGCGAGTTAAGACACAACATCAACTGCCCACCAGCGATCATCAACTCCGGCACACGTCGCAGAATCTTTTTATAATCTCGCTCAACATCGACACTGCCTTTCTGAAAGGCGGGAGGATCGCAGATCAACAGGTCATACGGAGCCTGTTTTCTGATGCGTGAAAATGATTTGAAGATATCCCCCCCCTGAAAGACGACCTTCGAGGTATCCTGACTGTTCAACCGGTGATTTTCTCGCCCCCGGCTAAGTGATGCCTTGCTGAGATCGACATTAACCACCTGCCACGCCCCACCCGCCAGCGCCGCAACTGAAAAGGAGCAGGTGTAGGCAAATAAGTTCAACACGTTTTTACCAGCCACAGCCTGCCTCACCCACTGTCGCCCATTACGCATATCGAGAAACAGCCCGATGTTTTGCGAACGCCCCAGCTGAATGTGAAACTCCAGTCCACACTCATCGACTATCAGCTCATTGATCTCTTCTCCTAGCGCTACTTCAATCGGTGCCCTGGGTCGGCAGCGGTACTGCACCTGTACCGAACGACATTCCGGTAGGTTTTTCTGTAACGCCTGCGCCAATGAGAGCACCCATGCGGTACTTTCTTCTTTATACAGCGTGATCAACGCGACTGGCGGTAACCAATCAATCACAATATGCTCTTGCCCTTCGTAAGCACCACCGCGCCCGTGAAACAGGCGACGGCACTGCTCGATACCTTCGAATTGCTGGCGGGTAAAATCGATATGTTTAATCATGGCGGGATTGTACACGCCGGCACTGAACATGGCCGAACTGGTTCAGCATAATTATTTTAATAATATTATTACCGAACCCTTGAATAACGACACGACTACCCCTAAATCTGATTTCATGTGGCAGACTCCCTCCCTCTCCTGCCACAGTTTGGTGTTACAGGGACGATGCGCTCATAGGGAGCGCGTGAGTAACAGGACGTGACTCTGTACTGGATAGTACCAGGCTCATGGATACCGCACGGTGCAAGGATGCACCGCCAATTTTTTATTTATCCCGATCACCTGCTAACCACTCGTTTTTACCGGGTTAAAAGATGCAACCCCCAGGCAATACTTTGAAAGGTTATTTTATCAATTTTTGATTGATCCTTTTGGCGATCTAGACCATAACCACCCTCATTATCCATAATTTAAAAGCAGTTATTTAGCAGCCACTACTAGCTAAGAGTCGATAGTATTTTTACACCCTCTCAAGCCAATCTAGTACAGGTATAGCACATGGCACAAAGTGAGTGGTCTGAGAACAGTGCAAGTGCCCTTTTGCGCAAACACGGCTTACGTGTTACCTCGCCGCGCGTTGCTATCTGCATGCAGTTGCTACGGCAGCACTGTCATTACACTGCACAACAGTTGCATGAAAAACTTTCGCCTCATCACCCCTCGATGTCACCTAATACGGTTTATCTAACGCTGAACCAGCTAGCGTCTGTCGGCGTAATTCGCTGCTTTAATCTTGCAGGTAATACCGTCTTTGATAGTAATACATCAATCCATGAGCATGCGTATTGTAGAGAGTGTGGCATATTGCTGGATTTACCAAGCACCACACACACTGCACCAACATCTCCAGGTGATCTCGGTGAGTGGTTTTTTCTGGAATGGAGAACGCGACTCTGGTCTGGCTTCTGCCCCTTCTGTAAAGTAACGGTCGACAAAACCGTTTAATAAAAAAGCCGCACTATGGCGGCGTTAAGCAATTAGGGCCTGTTAACAAATCGAAAAAACTATTCCTTCACTACCTTTTTCATGTATTCCGTGTGACGCACGTCTTTACCTTTCACTAAATAGATCACGTATTCACAGATATTCTTTGAGTGATCGCCAACACGCTCCAATGCACGCACCGACCAGATCACATCCAGTGAGCGCTTAATTGTACGAGGATCTTCCATCATAAAGGTGACCATCTTGCGGATGATGCCGTCGTACTCGTGGTCGATCTGGGCATCCTGCTGGCTAACCTTGATGGCAGCATCGACATCCATACGGGCGAAGGCATCGAGTGTCTGGTGCAACATTTTGATGACACGCTCACCAAGACTCTGAACCTCGTAGTATTGACCCTTGGGACGCTCCATCTCTGCCAGGTGCACTCCCATGCGCGCAATCTTCTCTGCCTGATCACCAACCCTTTCGAGGTCGGTAATGGTTTTGATGACTGCAATCACTAAGCGTAGATCGCTAGCAGCCGGTTGACGTCGTGCGAGAATCTGAGTGCACTCTTCATCAATTGCCACCTCAAGGCCGTTGACCTTGTGATCATTTTCGATCACCTGATCCGCCAGGCGACTATCGCCTTCAACCAGTGCCTTAACCGCATCTGCAATCTGCTGCTCAACCAGTCCGCCCATCATCAGTACCTGGTTACGTACGTCTTCAAGTTCTTCATTGAACTGACGTGAGATGTGATGACCTATATTCATGTTTTCCATATGACGACCTCTGTAATTAAGCGTCTGTTACAGACTAACCGTAACGTCCGGTAATATAATCTTCTGTACGCTTTTCGCGTGGATTGGTGAACAGTGTATCAGTATCAGAGAACTCTACCTGATCACCCATAAACATAAATGCGGTGTAATCTGAAACACGCGCCGCCTGCTGCATATTATGGGTCACGATCACGATGGTATATTTTTCTTTCAGTTCATAGATCAGCTCTTCGAGTTTCAAGGTTGAAATCGGATCAAGTGCCGACGCAGGTTCATCAAGCAACAACACATGAGGTTCAACTGCAATTGCGCGTGCAATCACCAGACGCTGCTGCTGACCACCCGAAAGCCCCATGCCACTTTCGTGCAGACGATCTTTTACTTCTTCCCACAACGCGGCACCCTTGAGTGAGCGCTCAATCACTTCATCTAATACGCGACGATCTTTAATCCCTTGCAGACGCAGGCCATAGGCAACGTTTTCATAGATCGATTTTGGAAAAGGATTTGGTTTCTGAAACACCATCCCAACACGGCGGCGCAGGTCGACCACATCAACCGCTTTACCATAGATGTTTTCACCATCGATAGTGACTTCGCCTTCAATACGACAGCCATCAATCAGATCATTCATGCGATTAAAGCAGCGCAGCAAGGTTGATTTACCACAACCACTCGGGCCGATGAAGGCAGTGACGCGATTCTTCGGGATCCGCATATTCACACCATTGATCGCCTGTTTATCGTCATAAAAGAGCTTAAGCGAATTAACATTGATCGCGATCTCTTCGTTATCAAGGCTTAACCCGGCATGGCTACGCCCCAGGGCGCTCATGTCGATGGCGTGTCTTTTTTCTCTACTGTCATTCATTATTCAGTTACCTGTGTGCCAGTTACTCTGGCTTCACTTACTATCCTGCCTGATATTTTGCGCGCAGGCGATTACGAATCGAAATTGCAGCCAGATTAAGTACCACAATCACCAGCACTAACAATAGTGCAGTGGCATAAACTAGTGGACGCGCTGCTTCAACGTTTGGACTCTGGAAACCCACATCATAGATGTGAAAACCTAAATGCATAAACTTACGATCTAAATGCAGGAACGGGAAGTTGCCATCCAACGGCATCGATGGTGCAAGTTTCACCACACCGACCAGCATCAGCGGTGCGACCTCACCCGCAGCGCGCGCCACTGCGAGAATGAGTCCGGTCATCAACGCGGGGCTTGCCATCGGAATAACAATACGCCACAGCGTTTCCGCCTTGGTTGCACCCAGTGCAAGGCTGCCTTCACGTACGGCTAGTGGAATTCGGGAAAGCCCCTCTTCGGTTGCCACAATCACTACCGGCAGCGTTAGAATTGCCAGGGTCAAGGATGACCACAAAATACCCGGCGTGCCGAAGGTTGGCGCAGGTGCCGCCTCTGGGAAGAAGAGCGCATCGAGATTACCACCTAAGAAGTAGACAAAGAAGCCGAGGCCAAATACCCCGTAAACAACCGATGGAACACCGGCAAGGTTATTCACCGCAATACGAATCACACGGGTCACTGGCCCCTGCTTCGCATATTCACGCAGGTAGATCGCTGCAACAACACCAAATGGCGTGACCAGAATCGCCATCAATATCACCATTAACACCGTACCAAAGATCGCAGGAAAAATACCGCCTTCGGTGTTCGCCTCGCGAGGGTCATCGCTCAAAAACTCCCACAACTTCGAAAAATAGTGCTGTAACTTGTCACCATAGCCCATTTCATTAGGTCGATAGATGCGAACAATCTTGGCAAGATCGATCTCTATTTCACGAGCACCGGCTGAATTTACGATCACTGAATCACGATTAATCTCGCTATAGAGATCGGTCAGTTTCTTTTGTAACACCCCATAGCGCTGCTCTTCTTCGGCACGTTCAGCGGCAATCTCTTGCTCATGCTGTGCATCAAATGAGTTTGAGAGCTCAAGTTTGCGCTGCTTCAAGCGTAGGCGTTCAAGTTGATAGTTAACCGCGCCGATTTCAACTTTTTCAATATGTTTGATTTCATCATGTAATATCAGAGAGCGCTCAAGTCGTGACTCAAGTTCAGCACGAGCAGCATCACCTTCAGCAACCACCACTCCCGCTTCTTTAACAGCACCAAGAAAACCATAAAAATTTCCCCACTCGTGACGTTCAATGACAACGACGCCATCTGGCGTGGTGCGGTTCTTCACATCTGGCTCGATCACACTACGGAAGTCCATGCCGTAAAGATCACGGTTACCAATCTTTAACAGGTGACGTTCGACATCGCCCTGATGGTTTTCAAGCTGGTAACCAGCATCGACCAAGCGCTCAAGCGGTACCAGTTCTGTTTCACGCTGCTCACCCATCACCCGAATCTCAGTACCATCGCGCTCCGTGTAGTCCATCGCAACGACATCAGCAGGCCAGAAATAACCGAGGCCACGCGCTGCAATTAATAATAACAGACCAAACACCATCACGAGACTGATGCTGACCGCGCCAGCACTGATCCAGACCCACGGTGTTCCGCTCCTGAACCAGCCAACTTGTGTATTATTATTTGCAGACATATGCGTTTATATCACTCAGTTGATTACAGCGTGCTGTATTTCTTACGCAGACGCTGACGAACAATCTCTGCGATGGTGTTAAAGAAAAAGGTAAACAAAAACAGAACCAGTGCTGCGAGGAACAGTACGCGATAGTGGGTACTGTCGACTTCAGCCTCAGGCATCTCGACCGAGATGTTGGCCGACAGCGTGCGCATCCCTTCGAAGATACTGAAGTCCATCACCGCTGTGTTACCGGTCGCCATCAGTACAATCATTGTTTCACCCACCGCACGTCCCATGCCGATCATCAATGCGGAAAAGATACCTGGACTTGCGGTCAGTAGTACCACGTAGATCATCGTCTGCCACGGAGTTGCCCCGAGCGCCAGAGAGCCCTGCGAAAGATGCCTCGGCACGCCATAAATCGCATCTTCCGCAATAGAGAAGATGGTCGGGATAACGGCAAAGCCCATCGCAAGTCCAACGATGATTGAGTTACGTTGATCAAAACCAACCCCCAGCTCATCAGACATCCAGTGACGCATGTTGCCATCAAACAGAACAGACTCAACTGCAGGACTGATCGCTAGACAACCCCAACCAACAAAGATCACCAATGGAATTAATAACAGCGCTTCCCACCCTTCAGGAATCGCGTGGCGCACACTGCGCGGCATCTGGCACCAGCCCCAGGCACATAATAAAATACCCACCGGCATCAATACCAAAAGGCTAAATGCGCCCGGCAAGTGCGTCTCGATCAAGGGTGCAAGCCAAAGACCGGCGAGAAAACCAAGAATAACGGTAGGCAGCGCCTCCATAATTTCAATGCTTGGCTTAACCACATTTCGCATCCTGGGTGCCATAAAGTAGGCGGTAAAGAGTGCGCCAAGGATGGCAAGCGGTGCGGCGAGTAACATCGCATAAAAGGCCGCTTTCAAGGTACCAAACGAGAGCGGTACCAGGCTTAGCTTTGGCTCAAAGTCATTCGATGCTGAAGAAGACTGCCAGATATAATCAGGCTCGGGGTAACTCTCATACCACACCTTACCCCATAGTGAGTTCCACGAAATCTCAGGATGGTCATTATGAATATGCCACACCTGAAGTTGCCCATTCGCCTCTTCTGCCACCATCCAGTTGGCACGTGGTGCGATCGCAAGTTGTTGAATCGCCTGTGATGAGAGCGCAGTCACCCCTAGATTTCTTTCTGCGGTTGAGTGGTAGATACCCACTTTACCGAGCGAATCTGCGACGATAAACCCTTTGCGGTCATACTCTGCCGCAATGGCGGTGATCGAATTATCGCTGCCCTGCTGATGATCAAAATCACGAATACGTGTCATCACTTCCTGATTTCGATCATTCCGAACAGGGAACCATTGACTCAGATGGCCATCATCGTAACCGACAATCAGTGAGATCGTACCGGTCAGAAATTCAAGCGCAGTGACCTTTCGTCCATTCTCACCGATATTGATTTGATACAGCTGCTGGGGCTCTTCGAGATCACTGATATCAAAGTAGGTGAGCGTGTTATTGCTATCTGCAACATAGAGGTTTTGCAGATCCTGATCCATCAACAGCTTCAAGATAGCGCCTTCTGGGAGGGCTAATTCACTGTTTAACTGTTCCAGCTCAGGCTCATCATCAAACATAGACTCTTCAGCAATAAATGCGCTAAGTAACAGGCGTCCATCTTCAGTGGCCGCAACAAAAGCAGTGCTCTCTTCGCTACTTTGAAAAGTAATCTGGGTTAAAGCGACTTCATCTGAATCGATTTCAAGTGGAGTCTCACCTAGCGGGTATTTAATCTGCGGGGTGATCTGACGCTTATCGTTCGGATAGGTCACACGATAGGTATGTCGTAGTAACAATGCCTGTCCATTGGAAAGGCCCAGTGCGATGATCCCCTGATCCATCTGCCCTTTGGCAAATGAGGTCACCTCAACACCAGCAGGGATAGGCAGTGTTTCGTTCTTTATTACGTTGCCATTAGTAAGGTCAAAAAAGATCGCTTTTCCAGAGGCGGTAAAACGCACCCCAATCTCTGCCTGCTCCTCCATCGCTAAGTAGAGCGTCTCCTCTTGCATGGAACCAGGAACCGTGTAGCTCGCACGCTTATCTACGTCGGCAGATTGAAAAAGTGGCAGGACAACAAACAACAGATAAAAGAAGATGAGAACAATGGCAATAATGACACTGATACCACCGACACCCACCGCATAGCGGGTAAAGGTGTCTTTCACCATTCGGCGTCGGCGATGATTAGCGGACGCCTCGCTGGTAAAAAGACCTGCTGCCTGTTTATCGACTGAACTATTATTCATGGCGGAAGGATAATGGAGTTATATGACAGTTATGTTACAGGATCATCATATTCAGTATTTTCACTTACTTATATGCGATAAGCCTTATCTGTTAAAGCGGGTTGATCTAAATAAGGAAGGCGACCGAAGCCGCCTTCCTTGCCCCCTTGCTACATCCACTATGCACGCGTCGTCGATGCAAGCATCCGTGCCACCACCTTCCCTGGCGGTTATCCTTTATTAGTAGTTATCCACAACTACGGGAACGTATTTAAACTATCTCTGTTTAACAACCAATAACAAGCTCTTCTTTTCTCATATATCAACAGGATAAAGCCGCCTCAAGAATTTGAATCTAGCGTCCATGACTAGATATTCAACACAAAAACATAGACTTACTAGAGTAGCGGGAAAATGACTAAAGCTTCGATTTCAGAGTGAAGCGACGTTGTCCTAATCTAAATATCAAAATAGCGCTACAGGAAATTCAGATTAGGCAAAAGAAAAGGCGGTTCAGCTAAACTGAACCGCCCTTCCTTTTCACGTGACATCAGTCACTTACTTCCCTGTTTAACACCCACCCGTGGCATACGCTCCTGCGCCTATCCTCTCATCCTTGATCGCTGCAATCCTTGCAGCACATCCATCCTTGCACCCATCGTGGGCAGTTATAACGAACTTCCTTATCCGCCCCTATTGTATCGTCTTGTTTTTCAAGCATATAAGTCATAGATTCGTAATATTAACCTATTTTTCAGCTCGTAATAATCATGCAATTCGAAGGGGATATTTAATAAAAACTTTAAAAAAACAATGGGTTAGTATTTTTAATCTATTAGCCGTAAATACCAGACCTCATACTTAGGTATTGATTCACGACATATTTTTCAGAAAAATCCTACAAAATGACCGCGAGACTATCAGCAGATATACTCTAAACTGCCCTTAAAGTAGTCTGAATGACATGGATAAAACTCAGCACGCAAGTGACCCACAACGCAATATCACCGTAACAGCCTCCGCTGGTACCGGTAAAACCTACCTGCTGATCACGCGGTTACTGCGCATACTACTGTCTGATACGCCGCCAGAGACTATCCTCGCCATCACCTTTACCCGCAAAGCAGCAGCTGAAATGCAACACCGCATCACCGAACGATTGCATGGACTGCTGACACTTACCCCCACCGCGCTGCATAAGGCTCTTGAAGGTATCGGCATCACGCCAAATGAGATGATGCGATATAGGGCGCAAACCCTCTATGAACGCCTATTGCGTTGTGAGCAGCCGTTACGTATCACCACCTTTCACGCTTTTTGCCAGGAGATCTTACGACGTTTCCCACTTGAGGCCGATGTTCCACCGGGGTTTGAGATTCTAGATAGCAGTGGACTACTCGAAAAACGTGCGCTCGATGCACTCTTCAGCGAAGCCACCCAGGCACCCAATGGCGAACTGGCCGAGATGCTGGAAACCTTAATGAATCATTGTGGTGGTATCAGTAACACTGAAACCGCGCTTAAACAATTTATTCAGCACCGCAGCGACTGGTGGGCCTTTACAACCGGGCAACAAAACCCGCTCGCTTACGCTGGTGAAACCCTGGCATCACAATTGAAAATTACACCGAGTCAGACCCCTGACTCCTGTTTTTTAACCACATCACGCCTGGAACAGTGCCAGCAATTTTCAGCGTTACTAAGCAAACATAATAATAAGACAAACAGTGCCCACGTCGCCCTCTTTAGCCAGATACTGGACGATACACAACCACTTCAGCAACGCATTACCGATATCCGCGAAGTATTCCTGACCGCAAGCGGAGAACCGAGAAAACGGAAAGAGAATGCTACCCAAAGCAAGGCAATGGGTAGCGATGGTCAGGCACTGTTTCTTGAGATACACCACACCCTCAGCGAAGCATTAATTGAACTACAAGATCAACGCAATCGTCAACAACTCTATCGCGGCTCTGAAGCCTGGTATCACGTTGGCGTTCGCCTGCTTCATCACTACCAGACTATGAAGGATGAACAGCGCCTGCTTGATTTTGCAGATCTTGAATGGCGCGCCTATCAGCTGCTCAATCACCACAACAACGCCCACTGGATTCAATATAAACTCGATCAACGCATTAACCATCTACTGGTCGATGAGTTTCAGGATACCAATCCCACTCAATGGCGCTTGCTACTGCCACTGCTACAGGAGCTTGCCAGTGGTGAGTCAGAACGAATACGTAGCGTGTTTCTGGTGGGCGATAGCAAACAGTCGATCTATCGATTTCGTCGCGCAGACCCTCGGCTGTTTGAGACCGCACAGCAGTGGCTGGGAAATCACTTAAATGCAGAAACACGCCCACTCGATATCTCGTGGCGATCTGCACCGGCAATCATCGACTTTGTAAACCGTACATTTGACGACACACCACTTGGGGATCGTCTAACAAACTTCCACCCCCACGATACCCACCAGAAACAGCTATGGGGAAAGGTAGAAATATTACCGCTACTCAGTACCGCTAGTGGCGAAGAGGCAGCGCCAACAATGGCATTCCGGAATCCATTGCATCAGCCTCGCATAGAAAGCGGCAACACCTGGCAACAACATTATAACGAAGGCAATCTCATTGCGATGCGTATTAACGCCATGTTAAACGATGGTACTGCCATTAAAGAGCATAATGAAGCGCGCACCTTAAAACTCAATGACATCATCATTTTACTGCGCAGCCGCACCCATCTTTCTGCTTATGAAGCGGCGCTTCGCGAACAGGATATCGCCTACATTAGCAATACAAAGAGTACCATTCTGGATACGCTCGAAGCACAAGATATGGTGGCACTGCTCAACACCTTAATCTCGCCACATAATAACCTTTCACTGGCACAGGTACTACGGTCGCCACTGTTCAATTGTAGTGATGACTCATTAATCTCTTTGGCATCTTTCACCGCACAGCAGGTGCAACATAACAGTTCTCAATCCTGGTTCTCTTCGCTTGCCCAGATACAGGATCAACGTTCTAATCAAGACCCACTTGTCCGCGCACACCAACTCATCAGCCAATGGCAACAATATGCGGGAGAGCTGCCGGTACACGACCTATTAGATCGCATCTATCATGAAGGAGATCTGCAACAACGCTATTACGCCGCATTTCCACTGCACTTACGCGCACGAGTCGAAAGCAATCTCACTCGATTTATTGAACTGGCGCTTGAAATTGATAGTGGACGTTACCCTAGCCTGCCGCATTTTATTAATCGCCTAAAACGACTAAAAGAACATGCCCCTGACAGCATTGATGAACCGACATCGATTAATAGTGATGGCGCAGTTCGCATTATGACCATCCATGCCGCCAAGGGGTTAGAAGCCCCAGTGGTATTTATGGCCGATACGGCACGCTCAACCAGTAGTAAACGGGCACACCAGGCCATTGTTAACTGGCCATCAGAGCAGGAGAATCCCAGCCACTTTTTTCTGTGCGGAGCAAAAAAATCAATTGATCGCGACACGATTGCACTATTGGATACCGATGATTTAGAGGAAGCGCGCGAAGATGCCAACCTGCTTTATGTCGCACTAACACGTGCCCGTCAGCACCTTATCATTAGTGGCTGTACGCCCAAACGAGGCAAAGAGCTGGGCTGGTATGGCGCGATGGCACAGCAACTGATGGAGACAGACGCCATTCAAAACAACACAGGTTTTGAAATGAGTAACGGCATACCTTTAAAAGTTAATACCTCTGATCAGGGGAATTCACAGGCTGAAAAAGAATCACCTGTAACTATTACCTCAGCTAAAACCCTTACTATTACAGATCAAATATCACCCGCTGATGGTAAAGCGATTCAACCAAGCAAGCTCTCATCCGGAACAGTTCATCAAGAAAAGGCACCAATAGCCACAACACCAGATGAAGATGAAGATGAACATGGGCCACGCGGAGAAACGATCCACCGCATTCTCGAACTGATTACAGACAGCGACGCGCCAGGCCGAGAACGGTTGATGCAACATATATCCGAGGAACAGGGCTCCAGCGTCAAAACTGAAACACTGCACAAATGGATTAATGAGGCCTACACTTTAATTGAAACCCCCGAACTAAAATGGCTCTTTGACCCATCTCAATTTCAATCAGCACACAATGAAATGCCCATTCATTTTTCTGTAGAAGGAAACAACATCTCTGGCATCATCGATCGGCTGGTAATCAATGCTGACAGTGTTGTGATCGTTGATTACAAAACGCATCGTAATATCAACCGTAACAACGTAGCGTCATACGCTGAAAAATACCGGGGACAAATGGAGATGTATCAACACGGCATTGAAAAGATATGGCCCGGTAGAGAGGTAAAAAGAGTCGTATTATTTACCAGTAGCGCGCTGTGCCATGCGCTCTAGTAACAAATTAATACAGGACTACTCGTCCAGAATA
>Ga0316207_10003566_pt1 | contig 14291 bp, 13 predicted proteins | sample 6weekpyrite_MG_FD_204943 | JGI IMG/M metagenome (GOLD analysis project Ga0316207, IMG submission 204943) | Microbial mat bacterial communities from mineral coupon in-situ incubated in ocean water Damariscotta River, Maine, United States -... | ecosystem: Environmental > Aquatic > Marine >... | reverse complement strand
ACGCAAACGACGATAGGTATCCGCTGAGCGTTTCAGGATCTCATCCGATACTGACATTTCCTTACTGTAATCAGTCGCGGCTACCCACAGTCTTAAAATATCTGCGCCCAGGTTTTTGATCACCTTTTGTGGTGCGACCACGTTGCCCTTTGACTTGGACATTTTGTGTCCCTTGGCATCCACGGTAAAGCCATGCGTCAAAACGGTTTTATAAGGTGCTTCACCACGCATCGCGATCGATGACAATATCGAAGTCTGGAACCAACCACGATGTTGATCCGAACCTTCCAGGTATAAATCAGCAGGGCAAGATAATTCATCACGGTCATCCAGCACCGCGTGGTGCGAAACACCCGAGTCAAACCAGACGTCGAGGATATCATTCACCCGGTCATAATCATCTGCATCCGTGCCGATAAACTCAGCAGCATCGGTTTCAAACCAGCCATTAATACCATCGGCTTCAATACGCTCGGCAACCTTTTCAAAAATACTATTGGTATCTGGATGCAGTGCACCGGTAGTCTTGTGAACAAAGATCGGGATCGGTGGTCCCCAGGTACGCTGCCGTGAGACACACCAGTCAGGCCGGTTCGCCACCATGGTTTCGATACGCGCCTGGCCCCAGTCTGGTAGCCACTGAACTTGCTTGATTGCCTTGTTAACAGCATCACGTAAACCATTTTGCGTCATGCTAACAAACCACTGCGGCGTAGCACGGAAGATGATCGGAGTTTTGTGTCGCCAGCAATGCGGATAACTATGGCGTAAGGCTTCATGGTGCATCAACTTGCCATGTGCCTTGAGTACTTCCAGCACGTTGTCATTAGCCTTAAAGACATGTTCACCACCAAACAGGGGCGTGTCGGGTAGAAAACAACCGTTACTACCAACAGGATTATCAACCTTTAGCTTGTAACGCATGCCAACAACATAATCGTCCTGGCCATGGCCAGGTGCGGTATGCACACAACCTGTACCGGCATCCGTGGTAACGTGATCACCGCAAATAATAGGAACTTCACGATCATAAAAGGGATGTGCCAATTTTACGCCATCCAATTCACTGCCCTTGCAGTAAGCGATAACACGGTAGTCATTTATCTCGTAACGCCCCATCGCTTCTTTCATTAGTGCTTCGGCTACCACCAGGCGTTCATGACCATGAGCAGATTCACATTGCACAACGACATATTCAAGATCGGGGTGCACACTGACTGCCTGGTTGGCAGGCAGGGTCCAGGGCGTGGTTGTCCAGATCAAAACAGACAGTGGCCCTTCACCTTTGCTATCTGTGTGATGGCAACGTGAAAACAGGGTTTCATCTTCGAGCACACTAAAACGCACGTCGATCGCGGGTGAGGTCTTATCTTCGTATTCAACCTCGGCCTCGGCCAGGGAAGAACCACAATCAGTACACCAATGCACCGGCTTAACACCTTTGTGCAGGTGACCGTTTTCAACGATCTTGCCCAGCGCGCGCACAATGTCGGCCTCGTACTTATAATTCATTGTCAGGTACGGATTGTCCCAATCAGCAATAATACCGAGGCGTTTGAAGTCTTCGCGCTGCTTATCAACCTGTTTGCCGGCATAAGTACGACAGGCATCACGGAAGGTCTTGGCATCGACCTTACCACCGGCCTTACCTACCTTCTTTTCTACGTTTAACTCGATTGGCAAACCATGACAATCCCAGCCTGGGACGTATGGCGTATCAAAACCCGATAAGGTTTTTGATTTAACAATGATGTCTTTAAGGATCTTGTTTACCGCGTGGCCAATATGAATATCACCGTTCGCATAGGGTGGGCCATCATGCAGGATGAACTTGTCGCGCCCCTGTGCATGAGCACGCAGTTTTTTATAAATATCCGCTGCGGCCCAGCGTTTTAATAACTCTGGTTCGCGATTCGCAAGGTTCCCTTTCATCGGGAATTTCGTCGAAGGAAGGTTTAAGGTTTTTTTATAATCAGTCATATTTTTGTCTTTACTAAAATATTCTTTCTAATCTGCGCTACGGCGTGTTTGAAAATATTCACGAGCATGCTCAGCATCAATGTCTATTTGTTTTCGTAATTCTTCAAATGAATCAAATTTCACTTCATCTCTTAACTTATGTAAAAATTCCACATGCACATACTCACCGTATATTTCATCAGTGAAATCGAACAAATGCACTTCAAGTAAACTACGCGTACCATCAACCGTCGGTCGTGTTCCTACATTGGCAACGCCTGCAACCGGCTCACCTTTAATACCAAAAAGTTCTACAGCGAACACGCCCTTCACTGGCGTATTTTGGCGATGTAGATGTATGTTCGCGGTTGGAAACCCGATCGTACGGCCACGCTTATCACCATGCGCAACCCGTCCACACATTCGATATGGGCGGCCCAGTAATTTTTCTGCCGTCGCCATATCCCCCGTATCCAGCGCCTCGCGAACACGAGTACTGCTCACCCGCTGACCTTCTATGTTAAAGGTGTGCAGGTGTACTACTTCAAATCCCTGTTGCTTACCTACTTCTTCAAGCAAGGTAAAGTCACCCGCTCGCTGGTGACCAAAACGAAAATCATCACCCACCACGAGGTAACGCACATCCAGGCCTTCGATTAGCACCTTGTCGATAAAATCGCGCGGCGGTAGCTCAGCAAAGGCCTTATCAAAACGCAGGCATAACATCCGGTCGACAGAATAACGTGTTAGTGCACGCACCTTTTCACGCAAACGCGTTAATCGTGCGGGTGCCTTATGCGGCGCGAAAAACTCCATCGGGTAAGGCTCAAAGCTAATCACCACCGACGGCACACCCAATTCAGCGGCCTTATCCGCAAGCTGACCGAGCACCGTTTGGTGACCAAGGTGTACGCCATCGAAATTACCAATGGTCGCTACGCAACCACGATGTTGTGACTGCAGGTTATGAAAACCTCTAATCAGTTCCATGTCAGCTCAGTTCGCCTGAAACACGCTATTATAGGGTGCACGTGCCAAAAATGCTCTAGGCAGATGCATCAAACTTCACCATCATGGTGACTGCGTAAATCAGCTGGGCGCAGGCCACAGGCAAATACTGTTAACAGATAGCCCGATGCCGCCAGCATAATCCAGAGTAGCAACTGCCAAACACGCTGTTGCCATTCCCACGTCGACCAGCTTTGCTGCTCAACGCCCCAAAACAAGATCGCCAGCATGACAAGCAAACCGGCCAGCACTTGCCAAACCAGTTTGCCCCAACCCGGCTGATACTGATATACGCCCTGCTGACGCAGGCCACGCCAGAGCAAGGCGGCATTCATCCAGGCCGCTAATGCCGTCGCCAGCGCCAGTCCTGCGTGGGGACCGTTTACTCCGAAATAGACCATCGGGACAACAAAACAAATATTCAATGTGATGTTTAGAAACATCGCCCGAATCGCGATACGCACCGGGGTCTTGGTGTCTTGCCTGGAAAAATAGGCCGGTGCCAATATCTTGATGAGAATAAAGGCCGGCAGTCCCACCGAGTAAGCCATTAAGGCCAGGGCTGCCATGCTCACATCGTCTGCTGAGAAATCACCATACTGGAACAGGCTGGTGAGAATAGGTTCAGCAAGGAAGATAAGCCCCAGGGTAGCTGGCAAGCCAATCAAAAGCCCCATTCGCAGCGCCCAGTCCAGGGTACGGGCAAAACGTTCAGGTTCATCCTCGGCATGCAGTCGAGACAGACTGGGCAAAATCACAGTCGCCAGTGCTATCGCAAAGACTCCGAGCGGAAACTCGACCATCCGATCTGCATAGTAGAGCCAGGTGACACTCCCAGTGATCAAAAAAGATGCAATAATCGTGTCAATGACAAGATTAATTTGTAGCACCGAGGAGCCAACAATCACCGGCAACATCAAACGCATAATTTTGCGCACCCCAGCGTGGGCACGTCCCCAGCGTGGCCATGCCAGCATCTTCAGCCGGGCTAAAAAAGGCAGTTGAAAACCCAGCTGCACCAGGCCCGCAATAAACACTCCCCAGGCAAGTGCCACTACGGGGACTTCCATTAGCGGTGCCAGCCAGACAGCCGCACCAATCAGGCTCAGGTTAAGCAGCACCGGGGTAAAGGCCGCCACGGCAAAGCGACCGAAGCTGTTTAATACAGCACCAGCCAGGCCCGTCAGGGAAATCAACAATAGATAAGGGAAGGTGATCCGTAGCATCTGTACGGTCAACTCATATCGCTCACCGCCCTCAAGATAAAATCCCGGTCCAAAAACAATAATCAGCCAGGGGGCAGCCAGTTCAGCCAACAAGGTCAACAGCACAAGCACCCCTCCCAGGGTGCCCGCCGTATGGACAATCAGGGAACGGGTCTCGCTCAGTTCATCACTATCAGTGACCCGGGTTTCAGCCAGTACAGGGATGAAGGCCTGGGAAAAGGCACCTTCAGCGAACAGGCGACGGAAAAAATTAGGGATCTTAAAGGCAACAAAAAAGGCATCGGTACCGGCTCCGGCGCCAAATAAGCGGGCAATGACAATATCGCGGGCCAGACCCAGCACCCTTGATACCAGTGTATTTCCCCCAACCACAGCGGTAGATTTGAAGAGCCGACCACTCATACCATTAAAACCTATTGAAAATCATTATAACTAACTGTTTTTGTTTCATTTTTCACGGCGTCTAGCATAGCACGTCCGTTAGCCGTGCCCAAATTCACTGGATTCAAGATGATTTGACAAATGCGCATAAAATCAGCATAGTTACGCGCTTTCTCGAACACGATACAAGACAGGATACAGGCAACAATGGCTAACTCTGCACAAGCAAAGAAACGCGCTCGCCAGGCGGAAAACCACCGTCAACATAACGCCAGCATGCGTTCATTAATGCGTACGCGCATCAAAAACGTCATCAAGGCTATCGACTCTAAAGATAAAGAAGCTGCCGCAGCTGCTTACAAGCTAGCTGTTCCTTCAATCGATAGTATGGTTAGCAAGGGTCTTATTCACAAGAATAAGGCAGCGCGTCATAAAAGCCGCCTTAACAATCACGTCCGTAACATGGCCTAACGTGCCAATTGACAGACATTAAAAAAGCCGCTCATTGAGCGGCTTTTTTGCTTTGAGCCATTGAAAATGGCTAAAGTACTCACAACGAACCCGCCAGGGTTCTGTGAGCATCAATCTTTACTTCATTACCACGGCATAAAGCTGTTTATCTTGCTCATAGGACGAGACACATTGTAGTTCATCACCGACATATCATGACGCATCTGGTTCATTGATGCGTTCATATTATTCATATTCACCACGATATCGCGCATGGCGGCAGTTTGCTGGTTGGTGTTCTGCGAAACAGCAATCATACTCTCAGACACGACAATCATATTGTCAGAGATTTGCTGCATATTTTTGGCCATCTGGTGCGCATCCTGAGTCAGACTATAGATCAGGTAAAAACCATAACCAGCCAGCAGGATGAAAGCGAACAATGATGGGTAAACAATCATTTCCCAGCGTTTGGCACTGGCAGTAAACGCATTTGACAGCGTTTCCATGCTGCGGCCCATACATTCTTCCATGGATTTTGCTTCGGGCGTCAAGGCCTCCTGGCATTTCTCACAATCAGTTTTGCCGCAGTCGCCTGCTTCGCACATGATCACACCGCTGTCAGATGTCTTGTCTTCGTCACTCATTACAAACTCCTAAATTCAAATTTAACTACTAACTGACTGCGCAGACTTCCACTCTCACAAACAGCTGATACTGAAATAAAACAACTAAATATCAATGCTCGGCTAAAAACAGATTATTTATCAATGCCTTAGAAATCACCTTCGGCGCCGCGATGCATAATAGCAAGGATGGTTTCTTTAACCTTCTCTGCTTCGACCTTTAATTCGGGCGGCAAGGGTATACCACCATGGATCATTAAGTCCATATTTAATGTGTAAAGCCAGACTTTTCCCTGCTTATCCTCCACCATGGCTACGCGACATGGTAGGTAGGCTGAGAAGGCATCGCTGTAATCCAGCATTTTTGCTGCGGTTAATGGGTCGCAAAACATGTAAATCTTCAATGTACGCTGCGGCTTACCAACCATCGCCTCAACCTGCTTGCTCAATGGTAATTCGCCGACATTCTTGATGTTATGCTCATTGGCCACCGCTCGCATCGCCTCTTCGGCATCATCAACACTCACGCCATCAGCAAGTGGCACTCGCCAGACGGTACCTTCAGCGGCATTACCCGTTTTCACTACCGTTTTCATCATATTCAGATAAACATCTGGTGCCTTGGCATCAAATTGCTGGATGGCACGAATTTCTTTTTGAAAATAAATTCCTGAACCGATGACTGCCACAACAACGACAAAGCCAACCAATGCAAATAATCTACCTAGAATTCCCATAACACTTCCTCCAAACTTTCTTAAAGATAAACCTTAAGATTCATTTTGTGCGTTACTGTTCAAGCTACGCAAACGTTCATTGATTCGCTCTGACTGCGTTCGATCTATTTGGTTAACGATGCCATGAAAATAAGCAACCTGTGACATATCCTTGTTTTCAATTAACTGCAAAGTCACTTCGGTATATGCCTTGGCAGCTTCTGGCCACCTTGATTGCATATAGTAAATGTTCCCAAGCTCACCCCATGCATTAATGTTTTTTGCATCTGAATTAGTGATTACCCGGTAAAGGCGTTCTGCCTTGGCCATGTCCCTTGCCCAATAAGCCTGACGAGCCTCGCTAAGGGTAGCCACTTCACTTGTTGCCTGCTCAGAGACGGCCTCTACCTGATCATCTTTAATGAATATGTATGCGACCCCAACACCCACCGCAACATATGCCAATAATATAAAAACAATATTCTTGTTAAGCATTTTGTTAACTCCTCTAAACCTTTCTTATCCTTTCAAAGGTGCCTGCATGGCCTGCAAACGTTCATCAATACGTTTTGCCTGTGCTGGATCCAGACCAAAAACAATATAACGAAGGAACATCGCCTGTGAGATATCACCTTTATTCAACAAAATAATTGCCGCTTCTGTATAGGCCGAAGCTGCCTGTTGCCACTTAGCCTGAAAATAATAAATATTGCCCAGCTCACCCCAGCTATCAGCATCTGTTTTAACCCGGGCGATCTCTACTTTATATAAAGCTTCTGCCTTTGGTAGATCCCTTTCCCAAAATGCCTTGCGAGCACCAGCAAGATCAATGACCGCTTTACTTGAACCTGTTTCAGGTACTGGTTTAAATATTGGCGCATCCGTCATTGGTGCTGCGTCGGCTACCATTGCGCCAGTCAATTCTGGCATGGGACTAACTGAGTTCTCGGCTGTCTCCACCGTAGTCACAGGTGCTGGCTGAGCCGCTGCAACAGATTCGGTTTCTGCAACGACGGGTTCAGGTTCGGCCTCTACAACTGTGGCTTGTGATTCAGCTTCTGCAACAGTCGGTTCAGGTTTTGCTTCTGCAACTACCGCCACTTGTTCTTCTGCTTCTGACTTACTCACTTCCACCGTTTGCTGCACTGGCTCTGCAACTGGTTTGAGCTCTGCTTTCTCTTCAGCAGCGGGCTGTGTCTCTACAACCGTTTCAGGATCGGTAATCGCCGAAACTACATAGTCAGAAACACTACTTGTCTCTTCCTCCTGTGCCTTTGGTGTTGGCGCGGCCATTAGATCACGCTCTTCCCTGGCCGCTATTTGGTTATCAAACCATGCCTTGGCTTGTTGCATACCTTGCTGTGTTTGAGGCCACCAGAATGACTGGTAATACCAACCTGCACCAGCCACCAAACAAAGTAAAACGAGAAACGCCAAAAAGCCCGTACAACAGGATTTTTTAGCCGCAGCAGGACGCTCTTCTGCCACTTCATCCATGACAACCTGAGTTTCAGTTTCCGTCATAGGATCTTCTTTGATTGATTTGTCTTGCGCGTCACTCATTTTCCTGCATTCTCCTTAATTACTCATACAATGCGCTGGCAAAGGCTTCAAATTCATCAGAGCCTTTACTGCCGCGCCATAATTCAAAAACCGCCATACCTTCACTCATCGAACGCCTGTATATAGTTCGCTGATGAAGCCTGTACGGTAACAATTTAACTCCGTGCAATTGTGCCAGAGCTGCTTCGGTATCATCCGATTCACGCACTGCATGATGTGTGTCTGCCCGGTTAACAAAAACATAAATGTCCAGGTTTTCCGACACCCCTTCACGCGCTTCACGTGCAATCTTTAAAAATCGCTGTGTTGCCCAAACATCTGGCTGGCTAGGTGGAACTGGGATCACAACCCGATCCGCATGCTGTATCGCTTTACGCATTCCTTCCAGGTTTGCCGCACCGACATCAAGAATAATTTCAGATTCGATACTCGTATCAAAATCGGGCTGTTCGAGTGCCAGCACATTCAATTCCGGCTCATGACCTTCCTCACGCCTGATTTGAGCAACATCATGCAAGGTCAATTGCGGATCAAGATCGATTGCCTGTACTTCGATACCACGACTCGCTAACCAAACAGCAAGATTAAAACTAACCGTACTTTTTCCAGAACCACCTTTAAGGTTCGCTACAACTGTAATCATATTACCAACGCCAACCCCTGCCATAATTAGAATAACCGGGAAAACCATTATAGTAAGGCTGGCTATAACCTCGCCCGTAAAACTCGTCGTAAATATTTCCATGATACTCGATGATAAAATGCGCATCGCCATTTTCATTCATCGAACCACGCACATTCCAATCAGAGCTATTAAAATTATATGGCGCTATATTTCCCATTGGTCGACCATAGTTTGGCCATGCATTGGGCCAAAAACCTCCTGTATACGGGCTGTAGCCATAAGGTCCATTAAACCAGGCACCTGCCTGGTTAGTGACTGCTAATAACAACAACGCCAGCAGAGCAGATAGAAACCTCATTAGGGTTTAGCCTGGCTCTTTGGTGGTTGAGGCCGAGGAGGTTGAACCTTGCGTTCATATCCTTTGGGAACAGCAAATAAAGTCGCTTTGGGTTTACCTACTTTTATATCTCTCAGTTCCCTGACATAACCATCCGGATGTTCTTCACGAATAACCAATTTCAATTCTCGGTCATACCATTGCAAGAACTGGGTGCGCTGACCATCTGCCCCCATCACCTGCATGCGCCATTTCTCTGCACTACGTTTACTAACGGTGTCATCACTGAGCAGGAACATTTCAACAACTGTGCCATCAGAAAAGAACTCCCTGATAGGAAGCTGGCGTTTACGATCTATCCAATGCAAGGTATGTACTGGTCGGCCTTTTTCTACCCGACTAAATTCCCATTTTTCAGTTTCAATATCATTAACAACTTCATCTTGTAGCTTGCGACAAAGTGTTCCTGGTAGTTTGTCACAAGGACTATTTTTACCTGTAACCCGACGATCCGGGAACGCCGGGGCATATTGTTCAATAAATACTTTTTCATCGGGGAACAGCATTAGACGCTTGTTCTCTTCCGGGTAAATTATTTCAATAAACTTGCGACCATTTTGTTCGTATTCGTTTCTAATGGCTTTGTCAGAAATATAGATATTTGTTTGCACAACGCCCTGTGGCGTAATCTGTACAGCAGTTGCTGAAAATGGCTTACCCACATCCTCTGCCGCAACAGCCGTATTCATCACTGTGGCGCCAATCATTACCAACAAGATATGCCTTAACCAAACCATTTCACTTTCCTCACGTTTACCTTAATAACCGGGCAAACGCCCTGCCTGATTGCAGGGCGCATACCAACGGGTCTTACTTGGCAGGTGCAGCAGGTGCAGCAGGTGCCTGTGGTGCATAGCCATATGGTGCTGGTGGGTATCCGTATGGTGCTGGCGCATAACCAGGACCGTAACCACCGTAACCTGGGCCGTAACCACCATAGTAAGGGTTACCATAGCCACGGCCATAACCGCGGTTATAACCACTACCATAACCGTCACCATAGCCACGTGCATTACCACTAGTGCGACCGCCCATGTTGAAGGACATATTACCGTCACCCCAACCACTGCCGTCACCCCAACCATTGCCGCGACCATCGCCCCAGCCGTTGTTGCCCCAACCGTTATTCCATGGGCCACCACTATTCCAAGGGCCACCGCCCCATGGTCCCCACCACGCTTGCGCAGTTGAGAAAGGCACAGCAGCAGCGCCTACGATTACAGCAGCAGCTAACAGTTTGCTTACTTTCTTCATAACACTCTCCTTACGTTGTTGCAGTTTACATTACAATGCAGACCACTCTTCCCACATGGTATGCAGATGAAAAATGCGGGAAGTCACACTCATCACCTGTTCAAAAAAAACTATTTACCAAATGCCATTAGGCCAACCATTCCCTATCGCCCAGGGACCATAAGGCGCAGCGCCATGCCCTGCCCACCAGGGACCGGCTGAATCGTAATAAGGGTTAACTTCCTGAATATAACGACGATACTCGTAGCGACGCGATGGAATTGGGCTTTGCGGAATAACATAGCGAGATTGCGGCATACCATAATGCGTTTGCCCCGCATGGCCATTCCCGTTCCCATTACCATTATTTCGCTTGTTCTGATAACCCCACTGACGCGGTTGTGGCCGCCATGGGTTGTACTGAGATGCTTGCGCACCGTTATTCCGCACACCAGCAGACTGTGAAAAATTACCAGCCGCCTGCGCTGTACTGATACAGAACAGTCCTGACAACATCACTACTGAAAACTGGCGACTAAATTTCATTTTTTATCCTGCTCTTTTTCCATTGGCTCTTTGTGCATTGGCTCTTGCTTTACCTGATCAGCCCACGGTGGACGAGCCCAATCCGGGCGAACCGGTGGCTGCGGTGCATTCTGTCGTTGCTGTTGCACCCAAGCAGGAACAGGTGGTCGCTGCGGACGCTGTGCCCAATCCGGACGAACCGGTGGTTGTGGACGTTGTGCCCAATCCGGACGAACCGGTGGTTGTGGACGTTGTGCCCAGTCTGGACGCGCTGGAGGCTTAGGCGCGTTTTGGCGGTGCTGTTGTACCCAGGCCGGCACAGGTGGTCGTTGTGGACGCGGCGCCCAATCCGGACGAACCGGTGGTTGCGGACGCTGTGCCCAGTCAGGACGAACCGGTGGTTGCGGACGCTGTGCCCAGTCAGGACGAACCGGTGGTTGTGGACGCTGTGCCCAGTCAGGGCGAACCGGTGGTTGTGGACGCTGTGCCCAGTCAGGGCGAACCGGTGGTTGCGGTGCATTTTTGCGTTGCTCCTCTACCCACGCTGGCACAGGCGGACGTGCTGGTGGTTGCGGACGCTGTGCCCACTCCGGACGTGCCGGTGGCTTAGGTGCATTTTTGCGTTGCTCCTCTACCCACGCTGGCACAGGTGGGCGCGCGGGTGGTTGCTGGCGCTGTGCCCAGTCAGGGCGAACCGGTGATTGTGGTGCATTTTTGCGTTGCTGCTGCACCCATTCTGGCGCCGCTGGCCGCGTCATTTGCGATTGATAAGGTCCAGGTGGTGGTGGCACTTCGCCCTGCGCAGGCCCAGCCATTTCTGCCTGTGCTGAAGTAACCATGGCTACGCTCAATGCTGTCGTTGCCAACAGTGTCTTTGTTAATTTATTCATTGCTGTTCCCCATTTCACTGGTTTCATTCATCCATATCCTGTTTCAACTGAATGCCACGTCGGGCTCGTGGCTTTTTCCTGGCAGCCTTCTTCTTTGTCGCAGGCGCTTTAGCAACAACCTTTTTCTTTGTCACCGCCTTCTTCTTAGCGGCAGGCTTTTTCTTGGCAGCCGGTTTCTTCTTGATAACCGGTTTTTTAGTGACCGCCTTTTCCTGGCTATCACTACTCACTACTGCCTCTTTCTCAACAACCGGTGACACCTGCGGTGGTGTGCTACCGCCCGAGTCGCTACTCACTGCTGCTTCTTTCTGAACAGTCGGTGGCGCCTGTGGTGGTGTGCTACCAGGTCCATTCCCGCCTGAATCGTCTGGTGAATCATTCCCACCAGGGGTATCGCCACCGTCATCCGGTTTATTATGGCCCTTTCCAAATAACTTTGCCCACAATGCATGCACTAACATCATGAACCATCGAGCAAACTTTTCTATTGCAATTGAGCCTTTAAGTAAGGCATCACCCATCCTGTATTCGCGTGCGATACGGCGTTCTCTGCTGGTTAACAACGCCGCTTCCGGGTTGTTCTGAGAGCAATCAATATCATCTTCAGATGGCGTTCTACCTGCCATCAGGTAAAACTGCTTCTGAGCACTTATGCAACCCAGTGGAATAACCACCAGGGTTAGAACTGTCGCAACCGCAGTACCGAACAACAAACTAGCCGCCATACCCTGGAATATCGGGTCAGTCACAATCGCAAAGGCGCCAGCCATTAGCGTCAATGCCGTGATCAAGATAGGTCGCATACGGATCTGACCAGCAGATATAACCGCTTCCCTTATTGGCGTCCCTTCCTCGATCTCATTATTCACAAACTCAACCAGCAGAATCGAGTTTCGGACGATAATACCTGCCAGGGCAATAAACCCTATCATTGACGTTGCAGTGAATTCTGCACCAAGAAGCCAGTGCCCGGGAATGATCCCGATCAAGGTTAGTGGAATTGGAGCCATAATTAGGCCGGCAATCCTGAAATTTTTGAATTCCCAGACAATTAAGCCATAAATCAGGATGAGTGCCGCCATGAAGGCTGCCCCCATGTCGCGGAAGGTTTCGTAAGTCACCGTCCATTCACCGGTCCATTCAAAACCGGAGATATCATCCGTCTCAGGTGGCCCGAGCAGTCCCATTGGCATACCAGTAATTTTTACACCGTCTGGGGTGGTGTAATTTTCCAGCAGGTCTTCAACACCGAACATGCCATAGATAGGAGCGCCCAGACGGCCCTCCATTTCACCCGTGACATATTCAATTGCGCGAAGATCCTTATGATAAATAACCGATTCTTCAACATGCTTAACAAAACGTCCTAACTCAGCCAGCGGCACTGGAGTATTATCACGAGCGCGAATCGGCAGGTTACCCAGGCGTTGTAACTGGGCCCGTACTGCCAACGGCACCTGCATCACAATCCAGGTTGGTTCCAGTACGGCCTCGCGTTTTACATCACCAAGCCGATAATCACCCATGGCCATATCAAGGTTGCGGTTAATATCATCAACGCTAATACCGTGTCGTACCGCCTTCTCAACTTCAACCTCAAAACGCCAGAACTCATATTCGTCGGTAAGGTAGTTATCAACATCAACCACATTTTCGACGTCTTCAAACATTTGCGTCATATCACGTGCCACCTGGCGACGTGTCTGCGCATCCGGTCCATAAACTTCTGCCACCACAGTTTGTAGTACAGGTGGTCCCGGTGGCATTTCAACGACCTGGATCTTGGCATTTATATTGTTCTCTTTGATGTACTTCCAAAGAAGACCACGGGCATTCACCGCGATTTCGTGACTACCATGTTCACGATCATCCTTATCGAGCAACATCACCTGTATATCGGCCTGCCAGGGTTCCCTACGCAGGAAGTAGTGTCGAACCATGCCATTAAAATTAAACGGTGAAGAAGTGCCTGAGTATGTTTGCAAAGCGGTTACTTCAGGAATCTTGCGCAGTTGCTCAGCAAGTTGAGCAGTCACATTTGCTGTCACTGGAAGTGCCGTTCCTTCCGGCATATTGATAACAACATTAAATTCCGGCTTGTTATCAAACGGCAACATCTTCACAGTCGCTGCATTAAAATAAAACATGGAACAGGCGAGGAAGGTCAACGCAATCATGCTACCAAGAAAGGCCAGTCCCAACACACGGTTGGTACATAACCGTTGCATGATCGGATTATAAAAACGACCAATGCGCTCACGTGTACGAATTTCGCGTTTTTCTGCATCCTCCAGGGCTTTTAATTTCGGACGCACGCGCATGGCAACCCAGGGGGCAAACACAAACGCCGCGATCAATGAAAACACCATGGCCGATGCGCCGAGCACAGGTATCGGGCGCATGTAAGGTCCCATCAAACCACTCACCACGCCCATGGGTAACATCGCTGCAACAATCGTGAGGGTTGCCAGGATAGTTGGGTTACCCACTTCGCGCACCGCATCAATCGCAATCTCGACCGTGGTCTTACCCGCCTCCAGCCAGCGACGGAAAATATTTTCAACCACGACCGTGGCATCATCAACCAGGATACCAATCGAAAACACCAAGGCAAAAAGACTGACTCGGTCAATCGTGTAATCAAGTACCCATGCAGCCCATACCGTTACCAGTATCACAATAGGAATAATCG
>Ga0316207_10003564_pt1 | contig 14297 bp, 14 predicted proteins | sample 6weekpyrite_MG_FD_204943 | JGI IMG/M metagenome (GOLD analysis project Ga0316207, IMG submission 204943) | Microbial mat bacterial communities from mineral coupon in-situ incubated in ocean water Damariscotta River, Maine, United States -... | ecosystem: Environmental > Aquatic > Marine >... | reverse complement strand
ACTCACTTAAAAGCTATTCTAAAGCCGTATTAATTGGCACCGACTGCCCTGTCATGGACAGTGATTATATAGACCAGGCATTTACCCAGCTAGACAAGCATGAAATGGTCTACGGACCTTCTGATGATGGGGGCTATGTTTTAGTAGGTGCAACCCAGACTAGCGAAACTGTTTTTAGAAATATAGACTGGGGCACAGATAAAGTTTTAGAACAAAGTCTTCAGAATATTAACGCAACAAATTATAATGTGCACATACTTGCCACGCTTTGGGACATAGACACACCTGAAGACTATATCAAGTATCAACAAACCCACATTAAAGAATCAGCATAAGGTTGAGGAATCACGAATGAATAACCAGCAGGCAGACGAAATACGCAATAATGTAAGGGACTCATATAGCAAGGTAGCAGAAGCTAATAATGAGGGCGATTGTTGTGGCGTCGCTAGCAGCTGCTGCGGGGTTTCAGATGATGACAAAATAAATCAGCTAATTTCTACCCGTCTGGGCTATAGCGAAGCTGATTTAATAAGCGTGCCAGAGGGTGCTGACATGGGCCTGGGATGTGGCAACCCAAATGCACTTGCAGCATTACAAAAAGGCGAAATTGTTGTAGATCTTGGAAGCGGCGGTGGCTTTGACGCATTTCTTGCTGCCAATAAGGTGGGTAACACTGGCAAAGTGATAGGTGTAGACATGACACCTGAAATGATTACAAAAGCACGCAATAATGCGGCAAAAGCCAACTACAACAATATTGAATTTCGCCTCGGGGAAATTGAGCATCTGCCTGTAGCTGATAATTCTGTAGACACAATCATGTCTAATTGTGTAATCAATTTATCACCCAACAAACAACAGGTATTCAATGATGCCTACCGAATTTTAAAAACCGGCGGCAGACTGGCTATTTCAGATGTAGTGAGCAGCACAGAACTACCCGATGAAATTAAAAACAACAATCAACTTTATTCAGCCTGTGTAAGCGGCGCATCAAGCATAGATGATTTAAAGCGAATAATGCAACAGTCGGGTTTTAAAAACATAAAAATTGAACCGAAAGACGAAAGCCGTGAATTTATAAAAGACTGGGCACCGGACAGCAATATAGAAGATTACGTGATCTCTGCCAGTATACAGGCAACTAAGTAAGAGGCCTTCAAATACCATACCCTGCAGGTGTTTGCTGTAGCTAAAATTTTTTATTTCACTATTATCCCGTTAAATAAACGATTTTATATTTAAACCACACTGTAGTATGTTGAAAAATTGTTTCACTCTAATCGAAACATGAATTCAGAATACCTGCCGTCATACAAACAGATAACATGCTCTAAAATTCTGCAAGGTGACTTGTCATACGCTTCTTTGTGGATGACGATTTAAATGGGCGTTATTTGCGACACAAAATTACATATTATTTGTTGAGCTTAAATAAATTAAACATTATCCGTTACGCTGACAATTTTTTCATAACCGGTGCAACTACTTGAACGTTGCAGCTACTAGCCAGGTGTCATGGCATCCCGATTTATACGATGCCCAGCAAACCCAATAGTGTGTTTCGCAGCTGGACCTATGCGCATCACAAATATGTCCTTAAGGACATATTATCGCTTATAGATAGAACGAGAATATTATGGTTACTTTAAGCAACCTGCTGAAGTCAGTCATTAATCAACTACCAGAGACCTGAAGTTTCTATCTTCGGACGCCTATGCTAAATTAACGCACTGGAAATAACACTATTACAAGATAAGTAGTCGGGTTGTAAAGAATCAGTTTTTGAGGGGCTTGCTGTATGACGGGAAACTATCACGTACAGTTCACAGCATGGGTACGGATCGTAGGGACCTGGAATGTCTGGTATACAATATACAAAACCAAATAGAGTAATTATTAGGATAATTTATGCGAATTGCGGCAATTTATGACATTCATGGAAACCTGCCAGCACTTGAGGCCGTACTTCGCGATATCAACAAAAATGAAGTAGACCTCATAGTTGTAGGGGGTGATGTCGTTGCTGGTCCCTTACCAAACGAAACGTTAACACTTTTACAAAATACAAATATTTCTACACACTTTATTTTAGGTAACGCCGAATCTGATGTATTGAGACACCTGGCTGGAGAGGAAATCAACGGCCTTTCTGAGAGAGAAAATGAAGAGGCACGTTGGGTAAGCGAAATGCTTACAACTGAGCACAAACATTTTATATCTAGCTGGACTCCAACATTAACACTCAATAATGATGAATGGGGTGAGGTACTCTTTTGTCACGGTACACCACGCAGTGATATAGAGATATTTACTAAAATAACACCAGAAGAAGTACTAGAGCCGGTATTTGAAGGTATAAAATCACCTCTTATTATATGTGGCCATACACATATACAATTTAATCGAATGGTTGGTAAAGTTCGAGTTGTTAATGCCGGAAGCGTAGGGATGCCATTTGGAGTAACTGGCGCAGATTGGTTACTACTTGATAATGATATCAAATTAAGACACACTAATTTTGATTTAGATAAAGCCGCAGATCGCATTCGAAAATCAAACTATCCACACGCTGGCGAATTTGTTGCAAATAATGTTTTGCAAGCACCAGACGAAGAGAAAATGCTGAAAATACTTACTCAAATGGAGATGAATAGTGTTTAAAAAATGGCCTCACAATCGTTTCATAATAGCGTGAAAAACAGCTTCTTTAAGTGGACCGTTGTGTTTAACGAATTAAAAAGGATGACTTATTGAAAAAAACTCTATTCCAAAACTCTGATGGATACGTACATGCCCTAATGTTATTGGCAATTATATTAGCCGCTAGCTCTTTTCCTGTGGGTGCAGCTATTACAAACAGATTGCCACCAGAAATTTTAATGTTCCTACGGTTTATATTGGCTTCAGTTTTGTTTGCCCCATTTGTATTTATTAAATATGGAATAATACCTCCTTCTCGACGTGCTCTGTTAAATTACAATATTTTAAGCATTCCATTAGTCGTATTTTTTTGGTGCATGTTTGAAAGCCTGAGATACACAAGCATCTTGAATACTGGTGCTCTTTATACAACCGTACCTGCGATTACTGCCGTTTTTGCTTTGTTAATTAATCGAGAAAAGACAGGAAAAATCCGTTCTATTGGCCTATTTCTAGGAACGATAGGCGCATTATGGATTGTATTTAGAGGAAATTTAGATGCTCTTTTAGGACTAGAGATAAACTATGGTGATTTCATATTTTTGGTGGGCTGTCTATTTCTTGGTTCATACAATCCACTAGTCAAACGATCTCATCAAGGAGAGCCCATGGAAGTCTTAACTTTTTGGGTTCTGCTGTCTGGGAGTGTATGGCTTTTAATCGTGTCATTAAAGGGTATTACACATGTCTATTGGCATAATATTGAAAAAGATGTTTACTTTGGGATTATTTATTTATCCCTATTTTCAACACTCATTACTTTTTTTGTCATAAATTTTAGTACGGTGCAGATAGGTGCAACCAAAGTAGCCGCTTATGGATTTTTAACTCCTGTATTCATCATCATTATGAGTATCTTATTTGGAATGGAGCCATTTGAAGTGGTCACTATTCCTGGACTATTGCTAATTGTGGCTGCAATGATACTAATTCAAAGGGATGGTGCTAATAAAAATATTAACAGCACATAAGTCATTTAAAAAACCAGGACAAAAAACCGCCCTGCTCGTACGCTGCAAAATGCACGACACCGCTTAATTCAAACGCTAGCATTAAAAACATGGTAAATGAAATTAAAAATAATGGCGACTGGTTCCTTGCGGACATAGTTGAAAGAGCAGAAGTTGTAGGAAAGGATAAAAGTAATCCTAATAGGCGTTGCCTTACCTGGACAAACACTATTTTAATCCAGGCACTGTCAATTTCTGAAGCTTATGACAAAGCCCTGAAAAAAGGAAAAGAAAATTATTCAATACGCTATAAAGCTACATCAGGTGAAACTGTAAACTGGAGAGTGCTTGGTCTGTCATCGCTAGTCCCAATTTACGAAGACATAGAAGATGGAGCTGAAATAGCTTTTACAGATGAAGGCCGCATATCCGCAAAACGAAGTGAAAACATGATTATGTCAAAACGAGAAATACTATCTAACTAAGACTGCTAGGATGAGTTACGTTTTAAAAAAACTGAATTTGAACTACTCCCTTTGAAAAGTGATGCAGGGAGACTTTCTCAACTAATGGAATCTGAAATATTTGCATATGAAAATAAAGGAGTGATTGGTTATTCTGCAGTGTTCTGCTCAGAAATTAGAGCACTATTTGTACACCCTAATAGCAGAAGAAAAAGCATTGGCACAAAGCTATTAGAGCATTTATTAACAATTGTTGAAACCCCGGCACCTTTATATGTTGCAAAAACCAATCAACCTGCCAGGAAATTTTATATTAAATACGGCTTTAAAATCGTCGAAGAATTCAAAGCCACTTACAATGGTAAAAATGTACTTGCAAATAAAATGGTTCTTACTAAAAAAAATTAACTGACAAGAAGGCAAGGTTCATTAGTTAATAAGCGACACACACTTTTAATGAAAAAATATGATAATACTTATTCGGTGTGGGGAGCATTATGATTCAATGTGTGTAGAAAGAGGCAGCTACTGTACTATACGTGAAGTCGACCATGAGTCACAATATCAACAAGCGTTTTTTAGTATTACAAGCAGTGATTCAGGACATGTTGAAGCACCTACACCAATGTACTCAGATATGATTAAGGGTAGATACATCCTACTAAAGCACATTGTACTAAATATCGGGGGAGAAAATTATTGTCTACAATCTTCCTCAGCAGTTAACCGAAAATACATTCCTCTAAGTATTCGTCTAAAGGCGAGCATACTTTTGTGGTTGATTTACAGCTAAAAGTTGATAATGTACCTATTGAGTAATTCAGCTGCTAACCAGGCGCTACACCTGACCAAAAATCACGATTCGGTTTTCGTCAGGTGAGCTAGTGGTTTTGTTTCATGAGGATTGAGTGTGGAGTTAACCAGGGCAAAAAAAATATCTGTTATTGGCAATTCTGGTGCTGGTAAATCAACATTATCCGAGAAACTCAAAAAGCGCTTAGGAATTGATGTTTTTTCAATCGACAAAATTTATTGGTTACCAAACTGGAAACTATGTGATCAAGCACCTTTTAAACTAATTCATGATAAATGGCTAGAGCCTGAATCCTGGATTATTGAAGGCGTTGGGTACTGGAATGAAATGGAGCAACGAATATCTGAGTCTGATATTGTCATATTTGTTGATATACCGGTTGATTTGTGCAAGGAACGAGCAAAAAAAAGAATTAAGAAAGAACGCTTTTTACCAAACCCCTATATTACTAAAGGGTGCAAGTACAGCGATGTGAAAGAGCGCCAGATGGAAGTTATAGAATATTTTCACAACAAGCTTAGACCAAAGCTCCTAAAATGTCTTTCGAAGCTTAACCAGGAAAAAGTTATAATTGTAAGTAACCATTCGGGTTTAAACCTGTAAAATAAACCACAACAAAGATGTTCGACTCGAACTCGCCCCCCGATCCGGCTGCGCAGTTAAGCACGGCGTTATTTAAATCAAATATGAAAAAATTGATCCATTACTAGAAAATGTTGTAAATAATAATCTAAAGTATTATTTACAAAGCTACTTATTATGCATATTAAATAAGTGACTATATTTCTCTGTAATTAGCAACAACATTAACTATCAATTTAAATACAGGCGTTCTACACACGAACTGACAAAAAAGCAATAGACTCTGTAGAATTATGATGCAAAATAGTTCAAATCAAAGGCACCAAAAAATTAAAACATTTTCTGAAACAAATAAAATAGATAGAATTGCATTTCAAGGTAATAATTGAAATATTCAGATGAGTAAATTTGAATTTATCAAGTTATAAAAAATGCATAGAAAATCGGTAAAGCTCTTGCTTGCAAAAGCAGAACTTATCACTTTTCATGTACTACTTTGGAACATATTTAAATGGTCAGAAACTTTAATGTCATTAACTTATGTAAACAGAGCAACGATGCAGATATTATTTTTACATCTTAAAAAAACAGGTTTCTTGAATTATACCTGATTAAAAACAATGTTCGCACTGTAATTGCAACACATGTCAAAGACTCCGCTTAGAAGCATCTTTTGTAATGCTTCCCGTATCATTTATTACTTTCTTAATTAGCGGTTTATATTAACTTACTTTTTAAGTAGAATATCATATAATTCTTATATAAATTTTGCTTTAAATATAATATTTTTTACTTTATTATCATTTTCCCCCTGGCCTTTCTTTAGATATTATGTCAAATATCTGGCATAAATTAGAGTTAATATTCAAAGCCCTGTTTCATAGTTAAATCCAGATTATTATTGTAGACAAGTTTTTAACCATGCTTACTTTTCCTGATCATCAATAGTAACATTATATCTAATTCACATAATCTTACTGGATTTTACTTAAAATGAAAAAAATCATAACTGTCTTTTTTGTAGTGGTTATTTTTGCTTGCTCAAATGATGAAAAATCTGGAAATGCTTCTGATAATAATAGAAGGCCTCCTTTTGTAAGCAGTACAGATAAATCTATAACTACAACTGATGACCAGGATATACCAAGAACCAGTGGAAAAGTTAAGTGGTTTAATAGTTCGAGGGGATTTGGTTTTATCGAACAGGATAATGGACCTGATGTGTTTGTACATTTCAGTGCAATCTCTGGCACAGGATTTAAAACATTAATTGAGGGACAGAGAGTAGAATTCAGTATTACTCAAGGCCATAAAGGCCTCCAGGCAGAAAATGTAATTACTAAGTAATTTAGCATGTTTGTGTATCACGCACATTATGTCGTAGGCTTATAATTTATTTATGTGTATAAATTAAATATGTCTTATTTAATAGATGCATTCTTTATCAATTCATAGATATAATAACTATATGTTTATAAGTGTCTTAGATCTTTTTAAAATCGGCATTGGACCATCGAGTTCACACACTCTCGGCCCAATGGTAGCAGCATATGATTTTATTGGTCGCATTAAAAAAAATAAGTTAATTGACTCAAATTTTGAAACGATGTTTATCCGTTGTACTCTTAAAGGGTCATTAGCTTTTACTGGTAAGGGCCATTCTACTGATCGTGCAGTAGCTTTAGGCCTGCACGGTCATCAACCGGCTAGCCTGACTGAAATAGATGTTAAGGACCTGGTTAACCAGATCTGGCAATGTGATCATATTTATATAGACAGTAACCATCGCATTTTGTTTAAACCAGACGAACATATCATTTTCGATAAGGGTCCCCCCTTGCATGAGCACCCTAATGGGATGATTTTTGATCTTATCGACAAGGACGATAACAAATTATATTCAGAAATATATTTTTCAATTGGTGGTGGTTTTATTAGTACACAGAATGAAATTAATCATTTACAGGCACCACTTAAAATGAAGCCTTCTTATACCTGTAAGTATCCATTTGATTCTGCAAATATGATGTTAAAAATGGCGAAGGATAACGACACGTCTATATCACAAATGAAGATGACAAATGAACTTCAATACCACACAGAAATTTCACTTATTCAAGGTATGGATAAAATTTGGCAATCTATGAAGACATGCATTGAAAAAGGACTGGAAGCAGAAGGCACCTTACCTGGCGGGCTGGATATTTCACGACGAGCTAAAGGTCTTTACTCCAGTATAAAAAATAACCCTGTTCATGCAAATATTAATGACTGGTTATGCGCTTATGCTATGGCCGTAAATGAAGAAAATGCTGCAGGTAATATGGTGGTCACCGCACCCACTAACGGTGCAGCTGGTGTGATACCTGCTGTCCTCTATTATTTTGTTATCCATGAACAGGGCACAATAGAACAGGTACGAAAGTTTCTACTTACTGCCAGTGCCATTGGCGGCTTAATTAAACATCGAAGCTCTATTTCAGGTGCCGAAGTTGGTTGTCAGGGGGAAGTAGGTTCCGCTGCAGCTATGGCAGCAGCGGCTTTGTGCTCAGTCCGAGATGGCACACCACTACAGGTAGAAAATGCCGCCGAGATTGCGCTTGAACATCACCTCGGTATGACCTGTGACCCGGTAAATGGTCTGGTCCAGGTTCCGTGTATCGAGCGCAATGGTTTTGGGGCAATTAAGGCTTATTCTGCAGCCTCTCTTGCTCTTCGCGGTAGTGGTGATCACTTTATGCCACTGGACAACTGTATTGAGGCGATGAAACAAACCGGACTGGAGATGTCACATAAATACAAGGAAACCTCCTTAGGTGGACTTGCTGTAAGTATTACTGAATGCTGATGTTCAGTATCTAATTAGTTAAGCAAACATACGAATAAACCTGCCCATTATTCCCTCGTTGAAGCTATAGAATAGTTTCAACGTTTTTCTATAAAAAACTGGCTCTCACAGTAGCATAAAATAATATTACCAGGATTAAATTTGGCTTGGACTATTAGAGAAACTTACATATTTCTATGCTACATCTTTAGCCAATTATCAGCCCGTGGTTTATTCTGCAGCTTCATTCAAGCTACTTTTTTCAATTTTCATGTCGAAAGCACGATAAAGGCCATCATTTCAGCTGCGACTTTATACCCCAAGCCTCTTCTGTTTTCTGTGGCTATTTGATGTACTGTGTTTTGTCGGGTTAATTTAACATGTGCAGGTATATAGTCAGTTTTAGATACAAGCATCCAATATATTCATCAAGTCCTAAAATAGGTAAGAATATCAAGCAAAGTAATATTTATTGCTTATAATTACACCTGGAGAGATAAAATAGCATATTAATGAACATGAATAAGCCATTACCCACTGATCTGAAACTTTGTGTTTTATATAGGGTTGAACCAGGATGCCTTGGACCCGAGGGGCTATTGCTTATAAATGAATTTTGTTTATTTGCACAAAATAACATCAAAATGAATGATACAAATTTTATTATATGGGAGATTCACTCAAGAAATGACAAGGCTCTTCCTGAGATGGAGTACATGTTAAATAGTAAAAAATTATCACACGACAAAGTGGAAAAATATTTAGATATGTTTAGTATAGAAATTAATGATTTAGAAGAACATTTTCATGAAGAAATATCTAATCTTATAGAAGAGTTTTTTTCAAAGTAAATAAATATTTTTTGTAAATATTCTGGTTATAATTCATTCTTAATAAATAAAATTTAAAGGGACAGATTATGATCTGGAATTATTATGATTCGGAGAAGAACCTTTATTTTACAGGATATCTTTAAGCATTATTACTACTGACAACGTATTAATTTTTTATTTCAATTGCCTTACATGTATTAGTTCAGACCTAATCTGACAGTTACCCGTTTTTTACGGTGACTGTTAGTTTAAATTTGAGCTAGATTTTTTTCTGCAATAAAACCACTTAATTTCCCAATTATAAATAACATTCCATATAAACAAGCCCCGATTGTCAGTTCGATAATATTTATGAAATTTTATGTTGAAGCCATTCAACTCGACCGAGCACTAATAACACAGATTATTTTCATCATGCTTAGCCTTAAAATTATTTCTTCTTGGCTAGCTACTTTATTAATTCAGATACACTCTTATTAGCTTATTATACCCACCATAATTTGACATTAGATTAACTCTAAATTAGAACATAATACCTTTGACTACTACTCTCGGCACTTTTTAATTAAAAATCATCTAATTGAATAATTTATCCTTTTACATGATAATACGTCTGTCTTATATTTATGCCATAGGAAATGAAATGAATTATAACCTTACCCGAACTCTTCTATGTATTACGTTAATTTTTGTATCTTTAAAAACCTATAGTTCTGATAGAGCATTAGTATTCTCGGCTATTCCCGACCAGAACCAGTCCCAGCTTACTGCTCGATTTAATATAATTGCCAAATATCTATCTGCCACCCTTAAAGTACCTGTAAAGTATGTTCCGGTTAAATCTTATGCAGCCGCCATTACAGCATTTAGCAATAACCAGGTGCAACTTGCCTGGTTTGGTGGGCTATCTGGTGTAAGAGCCCGTTCCCTGGTTGCAAATTCAGAAGCCATAGCCCAGGGCATTGAGGATACCAAGTTCGAAACCTACTTTATTGCACATCACAGCACAAATCTTAAGTCCTCTACTAAGTTACCTGCTGGTATTGCAGATTTAAATTTTACATTTGGCTCCAAGGGATCAACATCGGGCAGACTGATGCCTGAGTATTATATTCGCGAACAATTTCATAAGTCACCTACCGAACTTTTCTCTAGAGTTGGCTTCAGCGGTAACCACTCAAGAACAATTGCACTTGTTCAGACAGGTGCTTATCAGCTTGGGGCTGTAAACTATAAAGTCTGGCAGCAGCAGCTTAAGGAAGGCAAAATTGACAATAGCAAGATAAGCGTTATCTGGAAAACGCCTACCTACCCGGATTACCAATGGTCTGTTCGAGGTGATGTTGATAGCATCTGGGGCAAGGGCTTTAAGAACCGGATAAAACAGGCACTACTTGATATGAAAGACCCGGCATTACTTGAAGCCTTTCCTAGAAGTGGTTTTATTAGCGCCAATAATGATGATTATTTACCTATCCTTCATACTGCAAGGAAAATTGGCTTAATTGACTAGTTAGTAACTAATATGCTTAAACTTAATGCCGCATGTGTTTCATATAAAGGAAAAGCTGCTCTCACTAATGTTAGCTTACACGTCCAGGCTGGACAGAAGCTTGCACTAGTTGGGCATAGTGGTTCTGGTAAATCATCTCTACTAAAACTCCTTTATGATAAGCAGGATTCATCACCTAAAAGCACCGCATTAATTCCACAGGAATATGGCCTGGTACAAAACCTTTCTGTTTTTCATAATGTTTACATGGGGCAGCTCGGTAATAAGCCAGGCTGGTATAACCTGCTCAATTTAATTAAGCCTTTAGCTGAACCCGTTACTGCAGTATCTGAAATTCTTAAAAGCTTACAGCTAAAAGACAAGATATTTGAACCCGTTGCCCAGCTTTCTGGTGGCCAGCAACAAAGAACTGCAATTGCCAGGGCACTAATGCATTCAGGCGATATTTTGCTCGCCGACGAACCTGTCTCCTCCCTGGATGAATCACAATCTCTACTTGTTATGAAGTTATTATGTAGCCAGTTTGAAACCATTATTTTTTCACTGCATGATGTTGATCTAGCTCTCAAGTTTTGTGACCGAGTTATTGGGCTTCAACGGGGACAGATAGTTATAAATGCGAGCTCTGAAAGCTTAAATCGAACTGAGTTACTTAAGCTCTATGACGAGTAACACTTACACTTATCGTCACTCTAAACGCTGGAAAGTTAGCTGGTTATTTGTTTTCATCGCAATTGCCTGTATCCCGCTTGCTGATCTTAATATCAGCACTTACGACCCGTTAGAAGAACTTGGAAGGTTGTTTTCAGGATTATTACAGCCTACATTTAATGGAATCACCGAACCTTTAGATGCCATATTACAGACCATTTCTTTTGCATTACTTGGTGTCTCGTTTGGCAGTCTTATGGGCTTTCTTTTAGCTTTAATATTTCACTTTCGCTTTGTACGCGTTTTATGTGCCCTGCTTCGATCAGTTCATGAATTATTCTGGGCACTTATTTTTTTACAAATATTTGGACTGCACCCAATAACAGGCTTACTTGCACTAACCATTCCCTATGCGGCTACCTTTGCCAAAGTTTATGCAGAAATTCTTGAAGAAGGTGATCACCTTGCGTACGACGCTATTCACAAACACACTGGCTTTATCTCAGCTTTTTTTTATGCCCGCCTTCCAGACCTGTGGCACCATTTCGTTACCTATACCAGCTATCGATTTGAATGTGGCTTACGATCAAGCGCAGTACTTGGCTTTGTCGGCTTACCAACACTTGGGTATTATCTGAACACGGCTTTTCTGGAAGGACAATATTCACAGGTATGGGCTTTGTTAATATTATTTTATATCTTGATCGCAAGTATTCGCTATTGGGTTCGTCCAAGACTATTACCAATATACCTGCTAATAGCACCATTTACTATCGTAAACGACAGCACGATTTCTTTCGATAATGTTGCTCGATTTTTTACTCATGATATTATCCCTTCGCCTATCAGGCATAACCAGTCTCCTGCTCAATTTTTTCAATGGTTCTCAGATTTATTTCAAAACGAAGCATTACCCGGCATTATAAATACACTTTTATTAACCCAACTTGCTTTAGTTATGACAGGCGTAGTCGCTTTATTATGGCTTCCATTTATTTCTAATTTATTTTTTGATCGTTTTGGCCGCACCGTTGGTCATGGTTTTCTAGTCGTCGTACGTTCAACTCCAGAATATATTCTTGCTTTCATTTTGCTAACTTTATGGGGGCCATCCATGTTACCCGCTGCGGTTGCACTCACTTTACATAATGGAGCCATAATTGCGCACCTGATGGGACGCTACAGTAACAAGCTGACACTGAGGCCAGATCGTAGTGCTGGCTTCAATCTTTATTTTTTTGAAGTATTACCAAGAATATATGGACAGTTCTTAGCTTTTCTTTTTTATCGATGGGAGATTATTATGCGTGAAACTGCCATCCTTGGAATTTTAGGCATCGCTACCCTCGGTTTTTATATCGATAGTGCGATATCAGATATTCGCCTGGATAAAGCGATGATATTAATTGCAATCACTGCAATCTTAAATGTCTGTGTTGATAGCTTATCTCGTTACATTCGTTCGAAACTGAAATTAAAATCAACAGTAGAATGCTCGTAAGATTCGTTACCGAATACTCCTGTTGCATCCGGCAATTTTCCTGCTAAAGCTAGCTGGTATAAGGTTCAAGCAATATGCTTTTACCTAGCATTTCTGGTGGCTGCTGAAGCCCCATTAACTCAAGAATTGTTGGCGCAACACTACTTAAACCCATGCCAGTATTTAATCGCCAATTTTCCTGATCAATGATCATGCAGGGCACTGGATAAACCGTATGTTGTGTATGTGGTTCACCGGTTACAGGATCTACCATCTCATCACAGTTCCCGTGATCGGCTGTAAGAAACACTGAATACTCTTCTTCTACAGCTACATCAAGTAGACGACCAACTTGCGTATCCATGGCTTCTACAGCTGCAATTATTGCTTCACGTTTTGCGGTATGACCTACCATGTCACCATTGGCAAAATTAACCACCAGAAAACCGTGCTCATGCGATTTAATCGCTTCAATCATAGCATCGGCTACTTCTTTCGCGCTCATCTCAGGACACTCATCATAGGTGGCCACCTGAGGTGACGGTATCATAACCCTTTCTTCACCAGCCCAGGTCTCTTCACGACCGCCGTTAAAGAAAAAGGTAACATGAGCATATTTTTCAGTTTCCGAACAATGAAATTGCTTGAATCCGGCCCGACTAACAACGGATGCCAGGGTAGTCGTTGGGCGTTGTGGCGCAAATGCAATGGGTAGTAAAAAGTGTGGATCATACTCAGTTAAACAGGTTACGGTAACCGGTTCATAATCACCTCGCTCAAACCCGTCAAAATCTGACTGGCTGAGAGCCGCACTTAACTGGCGCGGTCGATCATTTCTAAAATTGAAAAAAATAACATTATCATCTTCTTCAATTTTTTCTGCATCAGGCAATATACAGGGCAAAATAAATTCATCATGAATTTCATTATTATATGATGACTCAATAGCATAATGTGCCGCTTCGTGTGGTTCACCCTCAAGGTTGGCCAGTGCTCGCCAGGCAATCTCAGTTCTATCCCAACGGTTATCCCGGTCCATTGCATAATAACGACCACATATTGTGGCTATAGCTCCACCCGCATCCTCCAGTGCATCTTCAAGACCCTGCAGATAACCCATTGCAGCCATTGGCGCCGTATCTCGACCATCAGTAATCATATGCACTAATGGCTTAACTTTATACTTTCCACACATTGAGATAAGTGCACATAAGTGCTTAGTGTGGCTATGCACACCGCCATCGGAAACCAGCCCAACCAGATGCATGGGGCGATCATGTTTTAGTGCATCTTCCATAGCGGCGACCAGTGCTGCATTGTCAAAGAACTCGCCACTTTCTATTGAATCATCAATACGCACCAGATCCTGCTTCATGATGGTGCCACAACCTAAAGTAAGATGCCCAACCTCCGAGTTTCCCATTTGTCCACTGGGTAAGCCAACGGCTTTTCCCGATGCATCCAATGTTATATGAGT
>Ga0316207_10003563_pt1 | contig 14302 bp, 19 predicted proteins | sample 6weekpyrite_MG_FD_204943 | JGI IMG/M metagenome (GOLD analysis project Ga0316207, IMG submission 204943) | Microbial mat bacterial communities from mineral coupon in-situ incubated in ocean water Damariscotta River, Maine, United States -... | ecosystem: Environmental > Aquatic > Marine >... | reverse complement strand
ATCGCCGCCAGAAACATTCAAGTCTCTAAATTTTGCAAGAATCATCGCTTCTTTTGTAAGTCTTGCTGTTTTTTGAAAACCGAGTGTTGAGAATTTATTGCCAATATTTACGCCGTTCCAATTATCATCAATAAGATCAATAAAAAGTGAGACGATTAATGAGACTGATGAAGGAATAAATGCAATTGCATATGGAACATCTTCAACTTTTTTATATCCTCCGTCTGGAGTCGGATAATTAATAATACCTTTATCAACGCGAAGATCCGTAATATGAACATTAACTGTTGGCACAGCAAAAAGTGCATATAGCGTTATTGGAGCGATAGCGCTCTTTGCTATATCTGCAAAACCTCCGAATCTTGCTCGCCATCCTGAAATAAAAATAGCTACACTAAACCCAAGACCCAATATTGTTTGCACTGACACATCTGTCGCAACAGATTTAATAAACTCATACACAGTTGTTATATATGACACATCGCCATACGTATAAATCGGAAACGCATTGACAAATGTAATCTCTGCCGCATTGGCATCAAAAGAACTCATCAGTATCACTGCAAATAATATTAGTATCTTGTTCATGTTGTTCAATCCTACTTGTCGTAAATGTCTTCTTCGTTCAACGGAGTGAAATTACTCCCATCTGCATCATCATAGTATGGGTCCTCGTCTTTTGCGAACCAGTGCTCTTTTGTTTTTCTATTCACAAGATCTCTCCTATGCTTATAGATCGTTATGGTATCAGCGCACACGCCCGCTTCCTTATAGCTACAATCACCATCACACAAAGAAGCTGTTCTATCACCTATTGATAGTGTCGAACATCCGGACATGAGCACAGTCGCGACAATGCTTAGTGTTACCCTTTTCATCTCTGCTCCTCTTTACGTCGCACGACCATCACACGAGTACCGTGCTTCTTTGTAATTCTATAAGTCTCAAGACTTACAGCAAATACTCCCGGTGCATCAAACATCTCTGGGTACAGTGTTAAATAAAAACCATCTGGAATGGTAACGGTCTCATTGCGGTTTTCAAACTCTGGAACAATGTTCACATTCCACACTTGACCTACATATCTTTTACCGATGGACTCTTTGACCAGAGAAGCCCTAACTCTAGCGACCACAATATTGTTTTCATCCTCTATTGCAACATCATAGATATCTTTTCTTACTACCTCCTCATAGCCTCTTGGTTTTTTATTGACGATTGGATTGTAAAGATATTTCATGATTCGCTCGATCACTTTCTCGTGAGGGTTCGATTCAAATTTGATGACCTCCTGTCTGCTATCAACAGTCTGCACAAAATTAATGTCCGTATCTCCATGGCTCTTTTGGACCACATTGACTTTTAAGACCATCGGGAAATCTTTGTTGCCCCAAACAATGATCTCAATGGAACCTTTTATTTTTGGTCTGAAAGTTAAAATATTATCAACGCGCTTAAGATTTAAAATGTTTGTCATGGAGTTCTTGACCTTTGGGTTATTTTCCCCAGTCTTCTTAGATATGTTGATTCTTTTAACTCCATTATCCGGTAAAACTATTGCAGGTTTTCTCTTCTTTTTAACATGCCCTTTAAACTCTCCGAGTTGAAGATTAGTAATCTTAAACGGAAACTTGAGTATCGAGTACTCTCCCTGTGGTATCTCTATTGTCATTGTCTTTAGTACAGGAACATCTTTGGCGGATACAGTAACACCGATAGTCACTGCCATAAAAAGCAGTGAACTAGAAACAATTCGTATTAAGCGAAGTTGCATAAATCTTACCTCCAATTCTTTCAAAAGTCATTTTGTATTCACACTGCTTGTCGCCAAGTTTCGTGGACGCTGCCGATTGATGAGCAACACCTTTTATTAAAATCTCGGCTTTTTTCCCATTATCGAACAAATGAGGCGTGATCTCCTCGACATCAAATTTTTGTGAAATCATTTTTACTTTAATGTTTTTTATAAAGCTTTGATACACCCTTTTATCTTTAAGCAGTTTGCTCGGTTTATATCTTTTTAAAAAATTATCATACTTCTCTTCAACATTTGTATAATCAAACGTAACCAATGAGGCTGTGTACGGAAACAGTTGTTTATTACCGTCTTTATTTACATAGTAATACTCTTGATTGTTCGTATAGTGTTCTGCCCACATCTTGTAATACAATGCATTTGCACTGTCGTTCCTAACAACAATCTTTCCTTTTGGTGGCAGATCGACTTCAACGGTAACACTATCAAGACCTGCTATCATAAACGGAGTTTGAATCAAAATAATAACCAGCAATACAATATTGTAAAAAGTCTGCATTCTGTTTTTTTGAATATATAAAATTATTCTGTCTATATAGTCTTCACCAACTTTCTTATTATAATCTTTCAAAAAAATATCCTTCGAGTTAGTTCACGAATTCATCTTCAAATCCATACGGAATCAAAGAGGTTTCGAAATCATGTTTTAAATTTCTTTTATCAAAAGGGGCAATAAACCCCTTTGAATACAAAAAGTGCCAAACATAGCCTTCCCTTGCCTTTTTAAAATACTTAATGTATCTTTTTAAGACAAGATAGCCGACCATCATTGAAATCAGCAATGAAATTAAAATTGGTACCGAGAACCACAACAGCATCACAAATAATCCTGCTCCTGTTGCTCCTGCGATAAAAACTATGTCCCACTCCCAAATGTAAAAAAGTTTTTTTGCATTCAGGAATCTTGGAAAAGGTACTTTTTTCTTATTCATATTATCTCCTAAGAAGATACCACTACTGCATTCGAACCAGTTAGAGAGCCGACTTGCGTTGTCATATAATCTAGGATTGACGGTCCAAAGAAGACAGCTCCACCCATAACGATTGATGCAAAAACTGCCCATTTAAGAGGTCTTGCGTTTCCATTTTCTTTCATTTCCCATGCTGCGAGAACTAACATGATTAAAACAACCAAGCCAACGATTACTTTAGTGATAATACTTGAAACGATATTTGAATACACAACAACTACCGCAGGCAAATCAGCTGCAAAAATTTCACTCGGGATCAAAAACAGACCGAGCAGCATTAGAAATAACATTTTTTTATTTTTCATTTATTTTCCTTAATTCATTTATTCTTAACCGCATAACGGCACCTACTTTTATAAACATCAGCATTTTAAAACTGGAGATCTAATGCTTTTCACGAAAACCCCTTTTTATTCTAAATTATTCTTATCCCTTTGAATTTGCTCAACTCTTGAAATAGTCTCATTACGGATTTTTTTCATCCTCGTTCTAAGTTCAAGCTCTGCTTGAGTTTTTTCTTTGTTTACAAATTTCGCATAAAGTACAAGGATTATAATATTGAAAAATGCCAAAAACTTTAATCCGAATGAAAAACTCACTGTTGACAAATACGTTGTTATTAAATCTGTTCCCAGACCAACAGAAGATTTAGTAAAAAGTCCAAGAGACCAATCAATTATCTCATCCTGGTAGAAAGAGACAACAAACAGAACAATCGAAACTATGACGAGATAGACATATACCTTAACAACTGATATTTTGTACCAGTAGTCCATCTCCTCAAAAAATATTTTTGCCGGTCGTGTCGTTTTATATTTGATGTTTTCGTAATAAAGTTTTGCGGGATAGAAAAATGTTCGAATGAGTATCCCCACATAGACCATATACCCAAACAATGTAATCACAATATTGTCGGTGAAAATCAATACGAGGGCAAGAAGGAGTGATGACAAAGCCGGAACCAATGATATTTTGAATATCCTATAAGCTAAAAGATTTTTTATCTCCCCCTTTTCCCCTTGAGACAGAATCTCTATTCGCGAATCTTCATCGAGTGTATTATTCGACATATGCAACATAAGCTCATTTAATATTTTTAAGTCAGAAAAACGTTTGAACTTTGGCTTCTCCTTCTGTCTTCCATCATCTCTATATGCGTCATTGGTTGCGTATGGATTATCCTTTTTCCAGGTATTTTTATTCCCATAAACATCATCATTCTTCCAATGATTTTTACTGGAGTATGTGTCATTGTTTTTAAAATTATCTCTGTCTCTGTAAACCTGATTCTTTTGTAAATTTGAGTATCTGCCAACTCCTGTTTGAGTAGTGCTATCAAAACCGTTATTGTTCATTTGCTACCTCTTTTTTTGATTGCTGCTCTTCAATCTCATTAATTTTTGATTTAATAACCTCTACACCATCTCTTATTCCGTTGTACAGCTCTACTAGCGATTTGCTATCTGTATTCTTGGTTATCTTTTTTTCTAATTTATTTACTTCAACGGCAACTGAAACAAGATAATTGCTCGCCTGACTATTGAAAAATTCCATAGACATTCCCCTGAAAAAAATAAGCTCTAAATAGGTAGATTTCGAAAATGACAATACACATAATGCTAATAAATACAAAATATTCTTGAAGACTTCCTGTGTAAAATCTATAATTTCTTGGCAGTAAAACTGCCTTTTTATTAGACAACGGATAAAAAAAATCTCGAATTCCACCTTTTGTCATCATATCCCCCAGGAGATGCATTGTGTATCCAAGTATAAAACCAAGATATGTTAATAGATGCATTTTTAAGTCTATGTATAAAAAAGTGATTATTGCTAAAATACCAAACAAAAACAAAACAGCAATAGCCCTATGAGTGACTCCTCTGTGTTTAACCCCAAAAAGTCCAAAAAGCATAGGCATCACAGGAATTTTTCTGCTCAGATATGAACCTTCTTCATCTAAGTCCGGAGCAAGTGCACCAACTGCCGTTGCAAATAAAAATGATATTCCACCAAAACTGTCGATATTTACAAAATATACAGCTGGAAGGGCCACAGTCATCGCAAACGCAACATGTGTTTTGTATGTCATGACAACATCTCCAGTTCTATCGCTCTTTGATTTTGATCTGCTTCTTTAAGTTTGTTGATTATTTCGATATGAAGTGTTTTGTTTTCATCCGTTGATTTTACTGCATGAAACATGTTTTCATCTTCTGGAGTATGGTGAGCATTCAATACATCACAAATTGTTTTAATGAGTTCGTCGTCGTGTTTTGTAATTGTGACTTTGTTTTCAGCTCCTAAAGCAACTCTTCTGACATATTCCGAAGATGCTTTATGGTGTTCAAGCGAAGAGTCAATTTGGTAATCCCACTTGAGTGCTTTGGACTTTCCGAAATCATGTGCAAAAGCTGTTAGATAAAAAACATCGGAGTATATTCCGTATCTTCTTGTGATTATTTTATACAACTCGTTGACGACTCCGAATGTATGCTGCAACAAGCTTATATGAGCGAGAGCATTCAATCTACTGTTCTCATCGATTGTATTTTTTCTATTTACGGAACTAGAATCATCAAAATTGTACTTATAGGCATCTTTCATCATAGTTTCTGCCATAATCCTAAAATGCTTCATCCCCATAATATTGACAAAACTTTCAATGTTCTCTTTCTCGGAATAAGTGATACTAAGCAGGCCTTCATCTTTTTGAAGCACATGCCTCTCTACTCTTTTTGATTCTCTTCTTTTAACTGCGATCTTATCGAGTACAGTTGAAGTACAATGAACAGATGCCCAAAAATTTTCTACCTTCCAAAGATTCTCATTCACCTTAATATACCCTTATTCAATACTGTAATATGCATTATGGCATTTTATATCTTAGTTTAATATTAATTTTTGGAAAGGTTCACGCTGAAAACATGTTTCGAAATGTTATGTTATGTTTTTCATCTCCGGAGTCCTTGAAATCATTCTTGTCTATTTTTGTACATCTAGTAAGTTGTATCTTCTCATCGCTGTTGTATGTTGATAATAAATGTTCTGCATTTTTAGATAGCTCGAAAAGTGACATTGATAGTTTCTCATCGCTTCTATTTTTAAAATACAAATGAGTCCTACCGGAATTCTCATTAATAATATCGTGATCAGAGTTATGAAAAACAGAAATTATTTTTTCTGCAAAGCTAGCACGAAAATTTAATGTAAAACTCTTAGCCATAATTTGATTTTTTACTAAAAACTCGCTTCTATTTTTTAAAAGTGAAATAAACAGAAAACATATCCAGTCATAAGATATATACAATGATCCATCTATCTCAACAATTAAATTTATCTCTTTTTCATCAGAATTCACCTTTGCCGCATCTATTGATAAAAGCAATATTATCATTACTTTCTTGTTCGTATCACTAAGCGATTTTAATTTTTCTACGTATTCTTCAACCGTGGAAACTTCTCCAAGATATTCAATAATTGACACTCTTTTTTTATCTTCTGTATAAAATTTTCCATTTAAAATCTTTTCGTTTAGAATTTGTATCTTATCTTCTATTACTTCTATTGTTCGTTGCTTCGATTTTTTAATAACATCTTCTCTTTCAGTCATACTATTATCTTTATCAGACATTATTTCATCAACATTACTCTCATTAATAATATCACTGAATTTTTCTCTTTTATCTTCATCTAAACTTTTTTTATTATTAACTCTGTTGGTTCTATCATCTTCTTCAATTACTTCAATATTCCACAAACTATCTTTTATTATCTTTTCACCGGTTGGATATTCGATAACCCTTCTTCCGTCTTCATCAAAATATATATTTGCTTGTTTATTAATACTTCTAATTCCAGCCATTACAATATCTTTTTTTATGTTTTCACTATTATCTTCAAAATCATTCTTTTCAAAATTCTCGATATAAAGTTCAATCTCTCCTATCCCACTTTTTGTATCACTAATAACTTCAGCATCTATTGTAATATTTTTGTTATTTTTTGCAAACATGAATACTTGCGAGTGGTTACTAAAATTATTTAAGCCAAGACGACTTGCATTTCTCATAATATAAAATATTTTTCTTGCATCAATTTCATAAGTTTCTATTGAAAAATCCATTTCTTCTTTTAGTTCTTCAATCTTTTCAACTAATGATACATTATATTCAAGATTCTTTAAAAACTCAGAAAGAAGTGGTAGGCTAATTTTATATGTTCCATCATCCCTAAGAGAGATCTCATTAGAAAATATATCAACTAGCATCATCGATTCAATCATATTTATCTTTAAGATATTTGAACCGGACTCGAAATCCTTTTGCAATTTATCTATTCTTTCATCTGCTGTCTTTTTGCTTTTCCATATATCATATCCGACAAACTTATCATAATCGTGCATAAGATCAGATTCATAAAGTTCCCAATCAAAATTTTTATCGGCCGGGGCTATTGCTTTTTCTCCTGGCTTCTTTTCAACTTCATAATCATCAAGTTCATCCTCGATAACCAATTTATGTCTAATATTATAAAAATATACCAATATCATCACAACGATTGTTCCAATGATGAATAGAGTCGTAAAGAACAATTCCAGTTTGCTCATAATTTTCCTTTTTCTCTTTTATATATTGTTTAACAATATATGGATAATATTAATATAATATATTATATATGGTTAATATATAATTCAATATAAAATAGCAAAACTTTCTTAATTATACATTAAACACCAAAATTTAGCTGTATTAAATCATCTCTATTATACAAGTTTGCATTAGTAATCGTAAAACAATACTCTCTATTTAACCCTTTTTTCGTAAGATACTTTGCTACACCTGTAGTACCAAAAGCAGACTGTTCTATATCATATTTATCAACAAATCTTACCTTGTTTTCATAATCCTTAAGGTAGTAAGATGCTTGTTCTTTATCAATTATTATTTGATTCATAACATAAGCTCCATACTCTGTTTCTACAACAGATTCAGTCCATGAAGGATAACTTCTTGTAATCATTTTTCTTTCCCTTGAAGTGCCATCAGAATGCTTATCCCTATTCGTTAAAATACCAATAAACTCGGTCATTAGAATAGATAAAAACCGCTTTTTATCGCTCTTCCACTTAGTTCTATTTTCTTCTCTTGAATTACTTTGTAATATAGCAAATGCATTGCAAACATTGATAAAATCTTCATCATTATCTGTTCTTTTTGCAATCCATTTTGCAAGAGTGTATATAAAATATTGATAGTCCAATGAGACAGAATAAGCCTTATTATTATATAAAAGTGGATACGGCTTATCACTCCCTATTTCTTCCATTCTTTTTGATATATCTAAACTCTGTAACAGTAAATAATCCAAAAAATATGCAACATCTTCTTTCTCTGAAAAAAAAGAAGCTATATCAAAATGACTTCTATAAGTAAGCTTTCTTTTCTTTTTATTGCTACTCATTATTAACCATCTTTAGAAAATTTATTAGTGATATTTTCTCTATTTTTTTCCTCTCTTTTCATAGAAATGTAAACTTTATTTATTTCACTATTTTCAAGTAAAGCACCGAGATATTCACTACTATCAATATTATTGTTTTTACATATATACTCAATTTTTTCTTTAAAATCAATAGAGATTTTTATTGAAATCTTTGAAAATTTAACACTCTTTTTTTCTTTAATTTTATCTAGTATTGTTCCCATATTAATACTCCAATTTTTTATCTAAATTATATTTGCTTAGCACTTTAATTATGCTCTTATAGTCTTCATTAGTTGCATATATTTTGATATTTCTCATCTCATTAAACATTACAACAACTCTTCCTTCAAGGTAATTATTTCTATCTTGTATCTTCCTTGTTTCATCAATTACAATAGGTATTTTTTCTTCAACAAACTCTACTTTATCTTTATTCTCCTTTATCTCTTTCATAAGTTTATCCGTATGTTCTTTAACACCTGTGCATCCTCTAAAATGCTCATATATTCTCATTAAAAATGTATTTATTGCGATACATATCTTCTTTTTAAATGGAATATTTAATGATTTTTTTTCATGTTCTATAAGCATTTTATACCCTTTTATTAACATATTTTACAATTTTAATATAAAATTAATATAAAACATAATAGTATAATTATTAAATATAGTAGTCGAGGAAATAGATGAGTAAGGTTCAAGAAGTTAGAAATAAGATAGATTCTCTTGAAGATGAATTTTACTCTATGTCTGCTATGTATAATCTACATATTATACAGATAAAAGAATCTTATAATCGTTCAATTCTTGAAGCATATGAGCCATTATTAAAAATAGATTATAACTTTGCATCAACTTACAGTAGTAATCAAATTCTTCTCTATTCTATTGACAAAAAACTACTAAAAACGATTAATATTTCAATAGAAATGTTTCATAAAATATGGAAGATATTCCTAAAAAATATAGAAAAACTATCCATAAAAGAATCGTCTAATTACTTCTTTAATTCACTAAAAGACAATCATTTTTTCAATGCTGATATAAAACAGGTAACAAGAAAGTTTATATATCTGAAACATCAAAATTCAACTGCTTTGTTTTACAATAAAATTATATTTGTATACAGATTTCAAAATATTAATGAAAAAGATTTTCTAACAAAAAATAAAAATGTCTGGCTTTTCACTTCCGGTAAAATGCTTAAGGTCATTGAAAAGAATAAAGACGGTATTCTTAAGCTAAAAGATCCTCTTCCGGTAAAATGTGATCCTTTTGACAAAAATTTTTGTCATAAAATATCAAATGATCTTTTGCAAAAAATCAAGAGAAAGACAAATGGAAAGATCGATATAAAAATACTAAACATAAATAGAGAAAATAAGATCATGACACTCTCAACAAAAATATTTCTTCCGAAGGAGTTTATTGAATATATTCAAAATTACATATATGAGAACACATTATATGAAACAATCTTTGCTAAAAACAAATCATAATTACCTCAACATTGCATATATTGCAATACTGCTCCTACATATCACTCTCTCAAATTATATATTTGATACATACACAATAGATAGAATTTTAGTTATGCTCTATATGCTTTTTTCTATCCTATATCTACTCTTATTTAATCCAAAGATAGCATTTAGGACCAATCTCTTAAAGTCGTTTCTTGTAATCTTGTTTATATACACACTCATTCAATCATTCACTTCACCATATATAAACTCTTCATTTGAAATAAAACAGCAGCAGTTTATCTCGATCACTTTTCTAATCTATATCATCTACTATCAGATACACAAAACCGATACATATTCAACAGGTGACTTTTTACATCTGATACTTGTTCTATCCTATATGATATTTACAGTGATCATTATTGATTATGCTTTATCGATATCCTCTACAGATGAATACACACTCACTCAGTCAATACACAAATATTTCAAAAACGTAAGAGTACTCAATCACCTGCAGACAATAATGATTCCATCATTAATGCTTTATTTCCTCGATAAAAAAAATATCCTGTATGAATCTGCTGCGATATTTGCGATTTTATTGCATTTTCTTTTTGTTTTATATACCGGCGGAAGAGGAACTCTCTATTCTGTGGAAGCCGTCATCTTATTCGTCTTTATATCTAACTATAAAAATGAACAATCGAGACACATTTTTTACATGGTCCAGTCCCTTTTAATATTTGCGGTCCTTATTTATTATTTTATACCGCATGGTGGAAGCTCTACTCATATCACAGAAGTTTCTTCAAGTGGACGCATGTTGATATACAAAACGGTCATCCCATATATTGTCGACTTAAAATATTCCTTTACAGCCGTAGGTTTCTCTTCAGTAGATATTGCCGTAACACATTTCCTACACCCTCATAATATATTTCTTTATATATTTCTCGGAAGTGGTACAGTCGGACTTGTTTCGTTCATTATATTTATGATCTACATAATAATAAAGATACTAAAACACTATTTCAAAAACAATAATCTAACAACTAAATATCTTCTCATGATATTCTTTGCACCACTAATACACTCTTTTGTAAGCGGAATATACATAACCCCGTTAACAGCTCTTCTGTTTATCTACTTTCTGATTGTATTCCTAAAAGATTATATGCCAAACACTGATAAAGTGATTCATAAAAAATATATAGCATATATAAATATGGCACTCATAACTATTATCAGTGTATGTGGCTTAATATCCATTAAAGATAATCTCTTGATAAAGTCGCGCTATCAGTATGAATCAAAAGAAAAAAAAAGACTATATCACCCTGGTGTAATGCTTTATAGCGACAAAATATTCAAAGAAAAAAAGGATACCTAGTCTCCTTGATAGTGAACTACCCCGCCATAAATAGCGGAGCTTCCTAGGGGGGCTTTGTATCGCAAAACTAACTCCATATATCTTTTATATCTTCTTGTAAAGTGACATCTAAATACTTGTCAAGATAGACAACTCTTTGATCGTAATATTGTCTTAAGATCGCTTCAAATGGTTTACTGTACCCATATCTATTGGTAGCAATTTTAAGAGCTTTGATTTCAGAAGGTAATTTGTCGATATAACTTTCAAAATTTTTTATAAACTCAAGTCCGATATCATCAATAATACCCTCAGCTTTATCGCTTGGGATATTTATGCTGTTGGCCAACCAGATCAAATCCTCTCTCTTTATGTTGCTGGGCTTATTTTTTACTTTCATTCCAATATCGTTTCTGGACACATCTTTGTATATCCTAATGGTTGAAATATCGTAGTAGGGCGCAAGAGTCATCTCTTTTTCTTCAAGAACATTAGTCTTATAGATAAGAGAAATATTTTTTGCATGAAAATCTCCATGAGCTATGATAATTGAAAATACAAAAAAACTGTACATTTCGGTAAGCTCATCTTTGTCAAGATAGTTGGCTGCTGTCTCAAGGGCTTCAAGAGCTGTGATGCTATACTTCTCTTTTGATACACCGCCTATAAGAGTGAGTATTTCATGATGATCTATTTTGTTGCCTTGAAATCTATCAAATCTTTTGATGATGTAAAGATAGTCTTCTTCATATTTAATGATGGCGTTATAGGGGACACTAAAGCCAAAATCTCTGGCAAGTGTCATAAAAATATGTTCATTCACTAAAAGGTGAGGTATATATCCACCTTCGCTACCAAATTTCAACCTCTCTTTATTGTATGGCTTCATGATATATAGTCCATCTTGATTTTCATTATGAACAATAGTTTTACTTGTTCTATCAAGAGAAACACTGAACTTATACTGGAATCCACTTATGCCCATGACCTTACTTCCCTGAAGTCCAGTAGGAAAAATTTTGCTTTTTTTGATGTCAATAGAGTAATTACTTAAGATATTTGGATAAGTATAATCTTGTTCCAAAACGTAATCTTTCACTTTATTAAAATGAAAAGGGGTAAAGCTATCTTTTTTAAAATTCTCATAATCGGTTTGCGAGTAAAATTCAAAACTACCATGAATGTTATTGAGATGTAGCAATACGCCGATAATGCCTTTAATCTTGTATTTTGCCTTTATTAGTTTAAGCTGTTCATGTTCTGGAAGAAGATTTTCAAACACAGGAAAAAGAGTAGCAGCAATATTTTTTTTATTTTTTAATCCAATAATATATTGAGATTTATCGATATTATCGAGATATGTAAATACAATACCTTCTGCCTCTTCATGTAGCACCCCTAATGGCGTGCTGTTTTTAATTACAAAAATTTTCATTTGTTTCCATATTAATTAAGTATATATACTTAATTATATATAGATAATTATAAAAAGTCAAGTTTTAACGAACTGAAGTCCGCTTGACAAAAAACAATTATTTCGATATTGTTATAGTATATATACTATAACATATATGGAGTATTGTTTTGAAAAGAAGAGATTATTTTAGTAAACACGCTAAAGAGATACAGTCTCTTGCCATGCAAACTGATGTATACAGCTTACATGATTTGAATGAATTACTTAAAACAGCAAAGGAAAAAAGCTTTGTATCCCAATCAATGACATCAAATGAATTCTATAACAGATTAATAGATATCGGGCTTTATACTTATAGTATATTTATGGATGGAAATTACTTATCACGCTATTCGTTTCATGCAGACCTTTCCGATGAAAAATTAGTTACATCATTTAGAAAACGAGCTTTTCTTTCTATGAACAGCGCTTTGAATTATTTAGGATTGAGTGGATATAGAAATGATTTCATTTTTGTTTCTCAAGAACAGTCAGATAAGAGTTTTTATGTGGGGAATAATCTTACCCAAGATGCTATAGACAAGGCATTCTCAAAAAACTACAGAAGAACACATAAGATTGGAAAATACAAAGAAAAGCATATTGTGTTTTTACAACCAAAACACACAGGCGATTATGGTGTTGTTGAGGTAGATGGCGTAAGAATGTCAAGTGTCAATAGGGCGTTGGTGGAAATGATCGTGAATGTGCAATATTTTAGAAACTCTAGAGAACTCATAGAGGTATTCAAAAAGATTAAAAACCAAATCAATATTGCAGAGGTATATGAGGTTGTCAAGAGATTTGATTTTATCTATCCATACTTTCAGAGCGTAGGATATATGTTAGAAGAAATAGGTTTCAGTAAAAAAGAATTAATAGCATTTAAAGAAAAAATATCCGAGTTTGATTTTTACACGGACAAAGCAATCAATAGTTATAATTATGTAGAATACTGGAAAATGAATGTGTATCCGAAATAGATTCTAAACGGTGAGGAAACTAAATCTAGACGATTTTTGTTTGGAGAACTTGCATACAATCAAAAAGCTGTATATATAGTTGAAATAGAGCAAGATGAAAGTTGGGGACCATCTACTTGGATATTTAGTACAAGTGAAGATACCAGACAATATACTGAGGATGATATGAAAGATATCATAAATCATTATAGTAATCAGAAAGAGCATAAAAAGAGTGATGTTTATGATGACAGTATTGAGAGATGGTGTGAGAGTGTTTTAAAAAAATTAGTAAAATAACTAATTTTGTATCCGCTAATATATCTATCAAATTATCTGTTTTTATCGGCTTATCAGCAGTTCTAAGTACATCAAGCACCATTTTAGTAGCCTCTCCACTTGAAAAATAGCTGTTTCTGATAACTCTTTTACTTTTTACAGTTCTTAAATCATAATTCTAATCAAAAATATGGATAGTCTTGTCTATTGAGGCTAAATTATTACGATACTCTTTGATTATTTTCTCATAATGTTCTATCTCGCCAGATAGCTCACTTCTCTTTTTTATTAATGCCGAAATTACATGGCTTTCTGCCATAATAAACTCCCTAAAATATGATGTTTCTTAGAGATAATTGTAACTAAAAATGGGGGATTTTCTTTGTGCGGTTGCTACATAATATCGATAATTTCTGCATCAACTAATTCATTTAATACTTCATTAGGGCTACTCAAATCAATATAAACCATACTCTCGCTTGTAGCGTCTAGT
>Ga0316207_10003562_pt1 | contig 14305 bp, 19 predicted proteins | sample 6weekpyrite_MG_FD_204943 | JGI IMG/M metagenome (GOLD analysis project Ga0316207, IMG submission 204943) | Microbial mat bacterial communities from mineral coupon in-situ incubated in ocean water Damariscotta River, Maine, United States -... | ecosystem: Environmental > Aquatic > Marine >... | reverse complement strand
AAAAGACGCTGTAAAAGGATTTTTTAACTCTTCTATGTCTGCTTTTTCAATGAGTAGTGAAAATATAAAAACCCATGTAGATCTATTTTTTGATGATTTACTTACTAAATTAGATTCTCCTGAGCTTACAAATGTCTTTAATAAAGATATCATTAACACAACAGTTGATGAATTTAATGAAAAAACTAAAGATGATAAAGATAATGAATTTATATCTGATTTATTAGATCCAAAATCAAACTTTTTAGAATCAAAAGAACATTACATTAATTCAGGTTTTAAATCAGCAAAAAATCCCACAGATGATAGTTTATCAATAAAATCTTTTGTTAGTAGCATTAGTGAAAAGCTAGAAGTTGTCTATTCTCAACTTTCCAAAATAGGATATAAAGCAGAGGAGCTAATAAGTGGAGAGTGTACAATAGGAGATTTTGGACTAACTGCTATAAAAAGTGTTGGAGCAATAGTAATTAAATTAATTAGAGACTTTATCATAGGTATATTAGATATTATAGAAATGCTTATGCAAAGTGCAAAGACCTTATTAAATACTGTAATGAACATTCCTCTTATATCAACATTTTATAAGAATATAGTAACAAATGGTGATGAACTAACATTTCTTGATTTGCTTAGTCTTATTATTGCAATTCCAGTAACTATAGGATATAAAATTACTACAAAAAGGCATATTTTTGAAGATGTTAGTAAAGATGAATTTTCAAGAATACCTCAAACATTACTTTCAGAAATAATACCAAATAAAAATAATTTAAGATCTAGAAGATTAACTGCACCTAATAATGCTAAACAAAATAGTTGGGTAGAAACAGCCCATATAATCGCTGGTATAGGGCGACTATTAAGAATATTTACATTTGGAGCATCAAGCATGGCCAAGTTCTTTAAAGCCGATACAGACAGAAGTCGAGGTGAGATTAATTACTGGACTTCTATTGATGATGGAGTAAGGTTTTTTACTGTAGCCATATTGGCATTTGGTCTGCTTTCTCAAAATAAAGAGAGTAAAACATATATCAAGGTCTTTATTCAATTTATAATATATTTTTCTATTTTTGGATTAAGATTTAATAAAGCTACAAATACACCAATGCTAAATCAAGGTAATGCCTTAATAGTAAGTTCAGCAGGTATCGCAGGAGTTTTCACTACTGCAATTGATTGGGATAATGATGGTAAATTTTCAGATGCTGATAGATCTTCACAAATCGCTATTCTGTTTTTTCAGTTACCAGCTTATTTTCAGTATCACTTCTCTAAAGTAGCTAACCCTGAAGCAGCAGCGATTACTTTTTTAATTAGGGAGTCTGGTATGCTAATGGGCGCAATCTTTGAATTTTTCTCTGCAGAAGGAAAATAAACTAATTATTATAAATTTTAAAACTTAAAAAATGATATTTTTATTATATTCTAATATGTATAAGCATTTCTTAACTAAAATTATGTTCTACTTGCAGATTACATATTAATTAGGAAAAGCCTATGAGTAAGAAACGTCTAAGTAAGTTAGATGCACCAAAAGATTTAATAAACGATGAAAAGATTATGGCAGAACATGACTTTATTGTATCTAAAACTGACACAAAGGGTTTCATAACATACTGCAATCGTATATTTGTTGATATGGCTGGATACTCTATTGATGAATTAATCGGTGCGAACCACAATTTAATACGCCACCCTGATATGCCTAAAATTGCTTTTAAAGTTGCATGGGACTTAATAAGTGTGAGGGGGTAGATGAAATGTAAGTGAGAGTTTTTTGTGATTTATCCTCTTGAAAGCCCCAATTTTAGCCATTTAAGCCTTTTAATTATAGTTGTTGTAAAAATGTAAGTGATGCAGTTTTTTCACTCTCGTGCATTTTAGTGCAGTTTCTTCACGGAAAACGCGTAAATTTAGATATTAAAAAGCTTTATACGCACCCAAACTATGGGCTTGATGAGGGTGCAAAAAACCGTGTAAAAAGCTTATGATTTATTTTTGTAATTAATTAAATAGTTGTTGTAAAGTTGTGCAATGCAACCTGAGCAATGCAACCAATGCAACCTAAAATCTAGTGATATTGAAGTTTGAGCTTTTTTAAAAGTTGTGAAATAAAACTAATTTAAAGTTACTTTTGTCTTTCTAGTTTTCTTTGACATCGGTTAATTCTATGTTCCCAATCACCAGCCCATTTCTGAGATAATGCTTGGTTACATATTTTTATAACATCGTCATATCTTTTTTCTTTCTCTAGTGTAATCACTAATCTATTGTAGCCTGTATGTGATGGTAAAGAATTGTTTTTATATTTCTTCTTAAAAGCTTTAGCAGCTTTTTCAGCAAATTCTATTTGTTCATTACAAGAAGATATTAGATTTTCATAGTACTCAGAATTTTGCTTGTCAAATTGAGCAAATTCAATTTTTTTCTTATAAAAGAAGTGCATATCTAAAATCATTCCGTTATCATTACTATCAAATGATTCGTATATTTTTTTAGAAATTTTTTGTTGTATTGTTCTTTCTGTATCATCAGAAAAGTCTCTGTACATATTTGCTAAAAAAGACACTATAGTCGGACTTGCTTCGTAAACCTCTATCTCTGTTAATTCATTTTCATCATTTTCTAAAATATATTTTTTTAAAATATAATCTCTCTCTTCATTGGAAAATTCATTTAACCACCACTGTGCTAGATTGTAGTAACCTATATATCCTTTTATTGGTATATTGTTGTGATCAATGCTAGATTTATTATTACTTTCTTTTGAAAACTTATCTTTGCTAGTAAACAGTAGATAACTACGACCTTTCTTTACTCGATGTATATCTCCTAGTTCGTGTGCAAAATATAAAACATATCTAATTGTCTCAGCCTCATATTCTGGAAGATGTACATATATTTTTGATTGTGTGTAACCCTCATCTCTTTCTATTATTGCGTAAAGTTGTCTTATTAGTTTATGATACAAAGGGTCATTATCTGCAAAATATGTCATTAGTTCTTTAAATGAATCTTTATCTTCTTGTGGTACATCATCACCAACCATTGTATAGGCAATTTTCTGAAGATATATTCTAGCCATGTCATACTCACCATTACTAAACATACGTTTAAATTCAGGTGGAATATTATCTGGCAATAATGTAGATTTCGATACATCAATATTTTTATTTTTTTTCTCTCGCAAGGAGGCTTTCTTTTCTTTTCTAGCTGTAACTCTACCTATCAAATTTTCATGATGCTTTTGTAGTTTTTTATTATGCTCTTGCTTTAAAATTATTTTGGCAATAACAAATAAAGCCAAAACCGAAAACCCTACTAGTATTAACTCCATATCAATTTCCTTGTCAAGAATTAAACCCCATGTAATGTAAGGCTAAAAAGCTCGAAGCCTTCCTCTTACAACGCCTAAAATTTCAAACTGTTCTAACTTGTCTTTACTATCTATTACAATGTCTTCATATTGCGCGTTATCACTTATGAGTTTTACCCAATCTGTGAACGGTTGTTTGATGAGACGTTTAACATAAATTTCCTCACCAATTCTAGCTATCACAACATTGTTATTGTTGGCATTTTTTGTGCGCTCTACCATTATAGTCTCACCATCATGTATGTAAGGCTCCATAGAATCACCTGCAATTTTGATAATCTCTAAGTTTTCAACACTACGTCTACCAAGTATGCTCTGAATAAACGCAATATCAATGACCATCTCTTGAACATCTGCATTTTCAGGATTAATCGCACCATATCCAGCAGCTGCATACACATCTTCGTAGTAGCGAACTGAAACTTGCTGTCCTTGAATGGCTACTGCCTCAGATGAGTGTTGTGCGGGTATTATTGCTGGTACATTATGTTCATTTGTGAACATTTCACCTTTACCAGTTAAAAGCCACCAGCCATCAATAGAGTATTTTTCCTCTATTGTGTTTGCAATATCTACAGTTAATTTTAACTTACCAGCTTCAATATCCTTTATTTTATGCCATTTAAAGCCCAATACGTCGGCTATCTCACCTTGAGTAAGGTTTAACTTAGTGCGAACTTCTTTTAATCTATTCCCATAAGTCATTTATTTCCTTAGTAAAATTACTCTATTTAGAGCATTTACTATTGACAATAGAGTATTTATACTCTATAATTACAACAGTTAAATACAATTTTACTTATTTTAGTCTTTAAGTCTTAACATTGTATCGACTGTGTTCTTAAGCTTTATAGATTTTTGTGAATATTTTACAACAAAAATGTAAGTCTTAGGATTATTTCTATTTTTAACTAGCTTAGGCTCGCACCCATTCGTTGTTGGATGGTAGTGAATTGACACGTAAAACCTAAGTCCGTTTTGTTCTAATGATGTGTTGAAGGTCATTAGAAAAGCTAACACCCATTGAGTCTTATACGTAAGATTGAATGGGTGAGACTTGAACTACCTCACCCTGAACTAATTTGTACCTACTTCCTTATTTTTACCCGCTTCGGCGGTGTTTACCTATTACGAAGCCTCACATTGTTGTGTTTTTACTCCTTATTTACGCAACGATCCCCTAATATGAGGCTTCGCCGTGGGTATTTGAGTCTGTAGCGGTTTAACCGTTAGAAACGCAATTATCTTACAAAATCCAACACAAAGGACACTTATGAAAAAAGAAGACTTACAAATAAAAGATACAACCACAGAAATCCGTAAAAGGTTTAAAGCAAAAGGTTTTGGTCATGCTGCTTATTGCAAGGCATATGACTTTACACAAACAACACTAACTCGCATACTTGATGGTCACCTAACAGGTGCTCAAAATAATAGAAGCGGAGACACTAGAAGAATAATTAGACAGCTCTACATAGATGGGGTGTGGTTAGAAAAGCCAACATGGCTGATTTTGCCTGAAGAAAAAGTGTCATGAACGACAGATTCTCGGTTAAAGAAGCATCAGAAATTTTAACCGTTTCAAGACAATCATTAGAAAAAGCCCTTAAAAACACACCAAATACTTTAGAAAAAATAGAAGGCAGTACAAAAAAGGTAAAAGTTTTTCTAAGAGTCAATTTTCCAAAATATTATAAAGATATGTTTGATGAAAAATTAGGCAAACTTGAAGAAGAAAATGACACTAACATTCTTGATGTAAATTTTTCACGCAAGTATCTTTTAGCTCCAAAACATAAACGTGAAGAAGCAGTCTTAAAATGTCGTCTTATAGATTTTTCATACGAAAAAATAGACAATATATCTTTGAAGAAATGGCTAAAAAGGTTAAGTCATGAGTTTGATCCCATTAGACCTATAAGTGAAGCTAAATTCTTTCGCTGGAGAAATGCTTATGAAGAGGCACGATTAAAAGGTATTCACCCAGTTGATGCCATGCTAGATAATCGTGGCTCTAAAAAGGGTTCAATTACTCTAACAGATGAGCATAAAAAGCAACTAGCACACTACTTTATTACAGATGCAAATATAAACATGAACACAATCTATAAAAAGATGTGCAATAAATTTGGCGATACCACACCAAGTTCCCAAACACTAAGACGCTATTACAAACAATGGAAAAAAGATAACTTATTAATGTATGAGTTTGCAAAAGACCCAGATGGTTTTAAAAATAAATTTATGCCAGCTCTTGGTAATGCCAGCGAAAAAGCAAAACATAAAAATCACTTCTGGGAATTAGATAGTACTCCAGCAGATGTAATAACAAGTGATGGTAAACGCATGGCAGTTGTTGCAATGATAGATATATTCTCAAGACGTACACTTTTTCATCTTGCAAAAAGTAGCTCTAGCTACACAATTTCTCAAATGTTGCGACTAGCAATCATTAAGTATGGCATACCAGATAACGTAGTAGTAGATAATGGTGCAGATTACCAGTCAAACCACTTTGAGAGTATTTGTCATGGGCTTAAAATCAACATCATAACAGTTCCACCATTTAGTGGAGATGCAAAACCACATGTTGAACGTGTTTTTAAAACAATGAGTCATCAACTGTTTGAGCAACTCCCTGGTTATATTGGTCATAGTGTAGCAGATAGAAGCGCACTTCAAGCAAGACAATCTTTTGCTCACAAAATACAATCTAAACAAAAGTTTGCCGAAGAGAAAAAGATAAAAACAGATGAAGATAGGGCAGCTTTTGAGGAAAGATGGAAAAAGAAAAATTCAAATAAAGATGAAGTCATAGAGATTCCACTAACTGCAAAAGAGCTTCAAACATGGCTAAATAAGTGGAATGAAAACATTTATGAGCAAAGCCTCCACAGAGGCATAAAGACAACACCTATAAAAAAGTGGAATTCATGCCCAATGCCAGTTAAACAGATTCCAGATGAAAAGATGCTTGATTTACTTCTAGGTGAGCTTACAAAACGCTCAGTAAATAAAAAAGGTATCCATCTTGATGGTGTTGTCTATGCACACCCTGAACTAGCCCTAAGAGTTAAAGAAAGAGTTTTTGTAATAGCTCCTGATGATTTAGGATATTTAAGTGTTTATGATGGTGATATGAACTTTATCTGTATAGCAGAAGACCCTAGTAAGTTAGGTAATAGCCGTGCTCATGCAAAAGAGGCAAAAAGCAGTTACAACAAATTTGTACGCAAAATGAGCAAAGCGGTCAATGTGGCACGTGCACATGAAGATGATTCATACATGGATGTTATAGAAAATGCAAAAGAGCTTATTAAACCTCAAACTACAGCAGTTAAAAAGAGTGCTCCACGAATTGACCAGCTTATCAAAGACAATGAAAAAATGGTTGCAGCAGATGAAGAGCTACTAGAAAAATCAACTCGTTATGACTTTACTAAAAAAGATAAAGAGGGAATTCCTCAGAAACTCACCCCTAGTGGAAGACCAGCATTTACCCAACTATATGACCGCTTCTTGTGGGATATGGAAAATGATAGAGTAGATGAAAATACTAAAAAATTAGCATCTAAACATGCAAATGTATGGAGTATGGCTAATAAAGAGTTTGAAAGACGTAAAACTAGCTAAAAAAATGAGAGGCTGCAACCTCTCAATCAATTACATACCAAAGGATTACCTATGAAACGCGATTTTATTGAAACACGAAATTATATCAAATTAGTTGGGGCTTTTTCCAATTTACGAGAGCTAGATGCAAACTCGCCAAAAATTGGACTTTGCTACGGGGCGCACGGCTTAGGAAAAACAAGTGCAATACAACAAATAGCTAAAGATGACCCTAATGTTCTTTTCTTTAGAGCTACTCAAGTATGGACAAAAGTTAATGTTATAAAATTGTTGGCTGAAAAGCTAGATGTTACAGGTGGCACAAATACAGAAAGATTTTATGCCATTACAGATGATCTAGAAGATAGTGGAAAAATCATTATTGTAGATGAAGTAGATACTTTACTTCAAAATGACAAAATAGCTATATTTGAGACATTTAGAGACATTCATGATTTAACAGGAACTATCATCTTTTTTGTAGGTATGGAAGATGTCTATTCAAAAATAAAACGTCATAAACACTATCACAGCAGAATTTCACAAGTAATAAAGTTTGAACCTATAAAAATTCAAGAGGTAAAAGAGCTTTGCAAACTAAGCCACATTAAGTTCACAGATGAACTAGCCGAGCACCTTCTAAAAGAGTACAAAACACTAAGATATATACAAGTACAAATTGACAATTTGGAAAACTATTGTGACATGAACAGCTATGAAGAGGCAGATGTAGAAATCTTTAATTTAAGCAAAAAGAGTAAAGATGTGTGATGACATATTTGTAATTTCTATCATCATAGCAGTTTGCTCATTTGTTCTTGGCTACATGGCAAAAGAGGCTCAATGTTACATGAAGAGAAAAAAATGTTAATAAGACTTTTAAAGTGGTTTTACATGAAAACAGGAAATGGGTGTGCGTTAACTATGTACCGTAAAAAAGTCACATCAAGAACGCAAGCCGATGGACTAAAAAAATATATTTAAGGAGGTGGTAACAGATGCTGGAGTACTTAAAGAAAATAGCCTTACAACCACATGACCTTGATATCCAAGCTACTAAATATTACATAGACAACTTCATATCTCATAACTCAATTGTCATGATTTACTCAAAACCAAAACAGGGCAAAACGTTTTTAGCTTATGGAGTATGCAAGCGTATATTAGAAACTGAACCAAACCTAAAAACACTTGTTTATTTAGATTTAGATAATGGCAAAACAACATTAAAAGAGAGGAACATGGATACTTTTTTAGAGAAGTTTCCAAAAATTCAATACATAACACGCTCCAAGCTTTTACCATTAACAGCTCATGACCTTTTAAAAGAGTTTCAAGACAACGCAAAGCCACATGCTTATGATGATTGGGTAATTGTAATGGATGGGGCATCTAACTTTGTCAAAGGAGATATTGGTGGTGCTGGTGTTACAGCGTTAATGAACATTCTAATGATTTTACGTGAAAACGGAGCTACAATCATTGTTATCCATCATAGTACAAAAAATGGTAAGCAGATGGAAGGTAGTGGAGACTTTTACAAGTTCATGGACAGTATCTATGGACTATCACAAATACATAGTGATGATGAAAGCATGAGCTACTACCTAGAAGCAGAAATAGGTCGAGGACTTATAAATGATATTGGCTTTAAAGTGAACACAAAAACATTTGATTTAGAGCAGTTAGATGAAGAACTATTAGCAATGAGTGAATATGAAAAAGAGTTTACAACCAAAGGTAAAGCAGTTCTAAAAGCCAATCCTACTGGAGTCAATAAAGCACAACTATTAAAGGCAATAGGTGGTTATGAAAGAAATGACACAACAGCAAACATTACGGTTGAAAAATTTACAGGCAAGTTTTGGCAAAGCAATAAAGTGAAAAATCAATGGATTTTTACTCTGATTTCTCAAAAATCTACGACAACTACGACATCTACGACAACCCCTACTAAATCCCAAGAAAAGGGCGTTTAAATGTTGTAAAAGTTGTCGTAACAAACTTCCGAAAAAGGAAAAAGCTATGAGATTATTAAAAAAACTACATAAACAAACATATGGTGAGCTTCTACACTCTAGAACTGGTGACAACGCACCTCTTCACCTTGACACAACAGATAAGATGAAAGAGTATAACAGCCATTTTTATAAAGGCTTACCTAAACGTATGAAGTACAAAGATGCTTCAAGCTACTACACACAAAAGATTAACCACGCAATGGGCTGGGACGACAAAACACTAAAGGTACTTTGTACAACCCACCTACACCAAGCAAACAATAACTACTTCAAACCAAGTGCTGCTTAAATCCTCAAGCGTTAAAACGCAGTGTAGTAAATCACTAAATGATTTACTACCTTCGGAGGATTTGCTAGAGTACTCCAAAACAACTAAAGGATAATTATGTACTACTCAATAGAAACAGATTTAAAATTTACTGAAATGATAAAACTTGGATTTTCAGCTTCTGACCCTGATTTTCCTAAACCTGAAAAAGAGTTAGGGAAATTACGGTTTATGAGCATAGATCCAATTGAAAAACCACTTGACGAAGCAGATGATGTAGTGCTTCAACTAAGTTTATTAGTCAACCAGATTTGTGCGATGGGTGAAGAAAATCTTTCAAGACAAGAGACTAATGACATTGAAACACAAATAGGCAATTTAGTTTACAACTTAAATCTTAGAAATAAGTATTAAAGCATTCCACAGACTCCACTTAGGTGGAGTTGATGGAGTGCTGCAGCCTCACAAAACTAAGGAGGTCTCAAATGGGACAAGGTAAAAAGCTAGCGATTAAAATCGCTAAACAAATGATGAAAAGGAAAAAACGTGTTAAAAATAAAAATAGCAAAAAGTGAAAATGAGGTTAGAAACTCTAAAGTCGAAAAGTCTATTGAAGAGATTGCAGGGCTAAAGTTAATAATAGATGAGGCTAATGAGCAGATGAAAGCTCATAAAGAAACAATCATTGATGAAGCTCGTAAACAACTTGCTGACACTGATGTTCAAACAATAACGTTTGGCATAAAAGAATTTGAGGTAATAGTCTCATTTAGTTATGACATCAAAATACAAGATGAAGACAATCTTCATGCACTTTTAGGCGAACGCTACTACGACCTAACCTCAGAAAAAACAGTAGTTACACCAACATCAAAACTCAAAGAGATGGCTCTTGAAGATGATAGTTTGAGTGAATATATGAGCGTTAAAGAAAAATCTCCAGCTGTAAAAGTGAAAAAGTTATGACAGTAGCTTTAGTTGTAGGACACAAAGAAAGTTCTCAAGGTGCAACTAATGTTGCATCTGGGATAAGTGAATTTGAATTTAATTTCAAGTTAGCTGAACAAATTGAATTTGCGCTAATAGATACTAATGTTCAATGTGAAATTGTCTATCGTAATAGCTATTCAGAACTTCCAGAAGAAATCAATGCAATGGATCCAAATTTTATAGTTAGCCTGCATTGTAATGCTTATGACACTAGGGCTAGCGGAACTGAAGTTCTTTATTATCACAGTAGCACACTAGGTAAAGCAATGGCAGAAATTTTGCAAGAGGAACTTCTTTTTGCACTTAGCTTAAATAACCGTGGAGTAAAGTCTAAACACAGTGAAGATAGAGGTGGATATTTACTTCGTTACACAAAAGCACCATGCGTGATTGCAGAGCCTTTTTTCATAGATAACGACAAAGACTTTGATACTGCAAAATCACGCTTACCAAGATTGGTAGAAGCATATGTTAATGCTATTGAAAATATTGCAAGGGTTTTATCATGAATGATGAACTATATGATAAGGCTAAGGAAATTGTAGTAAATGAACGAAAAACTTCTATCTCATATTTACAAAGAAGGCTTAAAATCGGCTACAACAGATCAGCAAGGATTATTGACCAGCTGGAGAAAGAAGGCGTGATATCTGCATTAAACGAAAAAGGCAATAGAGAGGTACTAGTTTAATGACCGACTTCAAAGACACATCAACCGAAGACGCTTGGTATGACACTCTTGTCACAATCGCTGATAGGTTTGGAGTAAGTGTGAGAGACAAAGAGGCATGGATAGAGGGCTACTATCTTAGACAAACTCCTCAATCCACTTTCTTTGATGAGTATCCTGAATATCTAGAAACATATTTAGAAGAACATCCGCCATTTAAAATAATGATGGATGATTTAGATTCATAAAGTCCTCTTCGGAGGGTTTTATTGAGTATCAATTAAAGGACACCTATGAAAGACCACGCTAACACCCCAAGAGTGCTTCTTGCAGGGCGCGCACCACCAGAACAATGGCAACAAGGACTAAAAGAGCAGCAAGCAATCAAAGAGCTAAAACTAGCTCTTGGCAATCTTCAAGCTGGCTTTAAACACGCTGGAGTTCACAATGATATTTTAAAACTAACTTTCGTATCTAAGATGCACCAGCAAGAGTTTTTAACAAACAAAGATGAAATTTTAAAGAAAATGCGTCAAATCTACAAAGATAAAAATCTAAAAGATAAGATTTCTTTTACTAGCGTCATAGCCCTTTACTCTTCAAAACCTGCACTAAAACAAACTAGTAAAAGTAAAAAGTTAGAACTTCCATTTGATGAACGCTCAACAGGTAACTTTAAAAACGTATGCAGTGGAAAAATAGGCTCACTGTTTGAGCAAATTAAAAACAACATTAAGGAGCATAATAATCATGACCCCAAAGCAGATTAAAACTAGAAAAAGAGATAGTAGGTACACACCTCGCAGACAAACTATAGCACTTAACAACATCTACTTCTTTGGAGTTAATCCTCTAAAAGTTAATGGAAAAGCAATCTTACATATCGACTTAGACAGATCATTGAAAGGAGATGACTATGACCCAAAAACAGGCAAGATACGCAAAGGCGCTAAAAAAACAAATTCATCTATCATCAAGATATAAACACTACTACAAAGATGACCGTGAGGCTTATGAAGAATTACTAAAAAAGCACTTTGGAGTTACAAGCTCTACAAAGTTAAAGATTGATGATCTTGTGAAGCTACGTGACTATATGGAGCATAAACTAGAAGAGTTACCAATTTATAAAGGCAAATGTGCAACACCAGCACAACTTTGCACAATGCTCTCTATGTGGCAGAACTATGCAAACGATGTAAGTGAAGAAGCTCTTTTAGTCTTTACGAACAAGCAACTAAAAAAGAGTCATGTCAACTTGAACTTAATCACTCTACTAGAAGCGCAAAAGATGATTCCAACACTCAAGAAGATGCAAGAGGCAAAAGATGGGTGAAGAATTAAATAGTTTAGACTTAGTAGAACAACTCTACAAAGATGCAAAAGATATGGATTTTCCTACTTGGCTAGAAGAGCATGGTGGCGGTCATGTCTATATCCCAATGTATAAAAGTACATATAGAGATGAGGACATCATGAAAGATTTCAACGATGGAATGAAGAGACTTGAAATTAGAAAGAAATATGATCTTTCAGAGAGTCGTGTTAATGAGATTATAAAAGAGGCTAGAGAGCCTAAGTTACTTTAGCTAAAATTACACCAAGGATTTTAAGATGCAAAATATAAAAGCTTTTGATACTTGCACAACTTATATATTTAAAGAACTATATAGTTCTTTTCCAATATGCATGGATGTAGATACGTACGATGCTCTAAAAGATGACTTTATAGGGCGTATTGACATGGAACAAAAACAAAAAGAGCTGATTTTTTCTGAAACTATGTACTGGTTAAGCGAGACAGGTTTTATAAGATTTTTACAACCTCAAAATAGACATAAAACAAGACAATCGCACCCATTGTTCTTATGTACAGTTCTAACTGAAAAAGGTTTAAGCCTACTAAAAAGCAAACCTCAAAGCATAGACGACAAAACAAGTGTAGGCGAAGAGATAGTTAAAGCTTTTAAAGATGGTATAGGAAGCAAAGCAGCAGAATTAGCAACAAATGCAATAATAAATTACGCAACTAAAGGGTAAGTAATGAAAGAAGAAAACATAGTAAAACAGACCGCTAAGGCTTTGGGGATGACCTATAAAGAACTTGGTGAAGCTATTGGGGTTGCTGAGGGGACTTTAAGCAATATCTCAACAACAGGTAAGGTTACTAAACAACTTGAAAAGAGTTTAGAATTACTAAGAGCTAATAAAACAATGGAAAAAGATTTTGAAATTATTAGTAAATTCAAAGAGTTTCTTAATAGATAATTACCTACAACTACATAACTACTCACATATAATTAACTATATCACTTAACAAACTAATAATAAATTAGATAATATTCTAAATAATCTAATTAATCATTAGTATTTATCAAACATTCACAGGGCTATTTTAGAGCCACACTATTTTAGTGTCTAAAAATAGCCTTAATGAGTGTTCACTACCAATAAACACTCAAAATTTAACACGAAAGGTAAAACATGAAATCTTACCATGAAAACGAAGTTATCGTAATAAACGATAAAAATGTAACTTTTGAATTTGAAAACGGCGAAATCTATTCAAATTCAAAAATAATGGCGGAGGTATTTGAAAAAAGACATGATGATGTTCTTAAAATCATAAATTCTTTGCCAAAAGATAATTTCACTGACCGCAATTTTGCGGTGAGTGAATACAAAGATGGCTCAGGAAAATCCAACAAAATGTATAAAATGACACGCAAGGGTTATTCATTTGTCGGAATGAGATTTACAGGAGCTAAAGCGTATCAATTTCAAGTTGCATATATCGAAGCTTTTGAGCAGATGGAAAAAATGCTAAGAGGTGATGTTGCCACAAACGATGGAATCATTGCATTCAAACGAAAGCCAGGACCGCTAAAACCTTGGGAGATTGAAATAATCATCACTCATCACAAGAAAAACTGGGGAACTAGCCAAATTGCACCATTAGTTGGTTGTTCAGAAAGTACTGTAACACGACACGTCAACAAATACAAAGAACAAAACAATAAAAAAGGGATAGAAAATGGATAAGTTAACTGAAAGAACAATTGAGATGAAAAATGAAGAGATAGCAAAGTTACAAGACGAGCTAAAAAAAGAGAAAATGTACTCAAAGTTTCTTTTAGATGAAGTGTCTGAGGCAAAAAGCTTTATTAAAGCTATAAGTGATATTGGAAAATCAACAAGTAAATGCCATGATGATGTGGAAAATCCAATGTTTCTTCCTTTAACAAAAGTGCTTAATGCAGTACTTGCTTTAGAGTTAAATGGAAATGAAGATACAGAACATGTTCTTTCTTTGACACGAGATTATGTATTGACATTGTGTGAAATCGCCAATGAAGAGAAAA
>Ga0316207_10003561_pt1 | contig 14311 bp, 10 predicted proteins | sample 6weekpyrite_MG_FD_204943 | JGI IMG/M metagenome (GOLD analysis project Ga0316207, IMG submission 204943) | Microbial mat bacterial communities from mineral coupon in-situ incubated in ocean water Damariscotta River, Maine, United States -... | ecosystem: Environmental > Aquatic > Marine >... | reverse complement strand
CAACTATCAAGAATTACGGGTTCAGTTAGAAGCTAAGGGTTATTGTTTTCGTTCAAATAGTGATACAGAAGTTTTACTACACCTTTATGCTGAATATAACGCTGATATGGTAGAGCATCTTCGAGGCATGTATGCATTTGCCATATGGGATGAAAAAAAACAAGGTTTATTTCTCGCTCGAGATCCATTTGGAATTAAACCACTTTATTATTCGAAAGATGGAAAATCATTCAGCTTTGCATCCCAAGTTAAAGCCTTATTAAAAGGTGGAAGGATTGATACAACACCAGAGCCAGCTGGGCATGTTGGTTTCTATTTATGGGGCTATGTACCAGAACCTTACACTCTTTATAAAGGTGTTAGTGCATTGCCTGCAGGATCAACTCTGTGGATAGATTTGGCAGGCCATAATAATTGTAACCAGTTTTTTAACTTATCGAACGAAGTAGCCCAAGCCGAAGAGTTAGCGCGACCAATGCCGTCTTCTTCCGAATACACCCAGGAATTTCTGCGCGAAGCCATTAAAGATAGTGTGCAGTCTCATCAGATAGCCGATGTGGATGTAGGTTTATTTCTCTCCGCTGGATTGGATTCGACAACACTGACAGCGTTGGCCGCCGAATCCAACAGTAATAATTTGAACACTATTACTCTTGGATTTGATGAATATAAAAATACCGATAATGACGAAACGATTTTGGCCGCTATGGTGGCGCAGCACTATGGAACACATCATCAGTCAAGATTTCTATCAAAGCAAGATTTTATGGAAAGTATGGATGATTTAATGACATCAATGGATCAACCTAGCACTGATGGAATTAATACTTACTTTGTCAGTAAAATAGCCAAAGAATCAGGAATGAAAGTTGCCTTGTCAGGAGTCGGGGGAGATGAGCTTTTTGGTGGATACCCAAGTTTTAAGCACATTCCGGAAATGGTCAAATTGTTCGGCTGGAGTCGTAACGTACCTGCGATGGGGAAAGCTTTTCGCTGGATTTCTGCTCCAATCTTAAAACATATGACGTCACCTAAGTACGCGGGACTTCTGGAGTATGGTGGTAGTTATGGTGGCGCGTATTTGTTGCGCAGAGGTTTGTACATGCCTTGGGAATTACCCAGTGTATTGGATTGTGACATGGTGAAAGAAGGTTGGAATGAATTACAGCCATTAATTCATCTAGATGAATCTATAGCGGGTATTAGCAAAGATAAACTAAAAGTATCAGCACTAGAATTATCATTTTATATGCGCAGTCAGCTATTAAGGGATGCGGATTGGGCTGGTATGGCTCACTCATTAGAAATCAGAGCACCTTTAGTCGATGTTACTTTATTCAGAACTTTGCTCCCTTTATTAATTAGACCAATTTCACCAACCAAGAGGGATGTGGCGCTTATACCGAATAAACCACTACCTCTAGCGATTATGACTAAATCGAAGACAGGCTTCATTGTTCCAGTAAGAGAATGGCTTATGGGAAATAATATAATAGAGAATACTGGACGTGGATTAAGGGGGTGGGCAGTAAGAGTACATAAAAATGGATGACGACTCTTACTTTTGATAGGAATCAAATGTCTTTTATTTACTAGTCATATTTTTGTGAGCTTAGAGTGTTTTATCTGTATTTTATTTTTGAACTAGCTGTAATACATTTTTTATAGATTAGAGGAGATTATTATGAATAAAGTCCATTGGAAAAAAATATTTCCTCGTTCTATTACCAAAAAAATAAATATGGTTTTAAATTTTATAGAAGATAGTTTCAATGCAAAAAGAACCTCAAGTGAGATATTTTCTGAAATTTATAAAAAAGGGAAATGGGGAAAAGTAAGTGAGCGGCCATTTTGTTCAGGTGATGGCACAATCAACAAGCATATTATATCGCCATACATAGATGCAATAAATAATTACTTAAGTAACTTGGATTATAGTCCGGTTGTTGTGGATTTAGGATGTGGCGATATGTCTATAGGAAGAAGTTTCATTTCCGTTAGTGGTACTTATAAGGGGGTTGACGTGGTTCCTGATTTAATTAAATGGCATAAAGAACAGGATTACGGCACAAAAGTATATTTTGACTGCCTTGATGTAAGCAAGGATAAGTTACCTGATGGTGATATTTGTCTTATACGGCAAGTGCTCCAGCACTTGTCTAATGAACAAATAGGAGAAATATTACCAAAACTAGACAAATATAAGGTGATTTTTATAACTGAACATCAACCTTCGGCTGTGCAGGATATTGTTCCAAATAAAGATATGATAACAGGAAGTAAAACACGAATAGCATATATGTCGGGAGTTTTTGTTGATAAAGAACCTTTTGGCAATCTTCTTTTGGGTCGAAGTATTGAAAAATATTTACAGGTTCCAGTTAATGAAAATACAGTTGGGAATGATTCAGATGTCATTGTAACGTACAAAATAGAGTAGAAGTTTTATGAGAGTACTAGCTTTGGTTTCAGATGCTTATGGCGGTATTGGCGGCATAGCGAAATTCAATAGAGATTTGATTGACTCCCTAGGTACTTTACGAGGTTGTACTAGCATAGTAGCAATCCCAAGAAGTTTGCATAACTCAATAGGTGAGTTGCCTCAGAAGTTGAATTATATAACTAGCGGGATAGGTGGAAAAATTATATATACATATACAGTTTTGAAATATATTTTTAAAAATGATATGGATTTGATTGTATGTGGACACATAAATCTTTTGCCTATAGCTTTTCTGGCCCATTTTTTGACTAAAGCACCAGTTTTATTGATTGTTCACGGTATAGATGTATGGTCTCCAACGCGCAATCGTCTTATTAATTACTTAATAGGTAAAATTGATGGGTTGATTTCTGTTAGTAATGTAACCCAGACAAAATTATCAAGTTGGGCGAATATAAAAAACGTTAGAAAATTTATTTTACCTAACAGTATTGATCTTGAGCGATTTTATCCTGGAGATAAAAGCCAAGCATTACTTGAACGTTACGAGCTTGATAAAAGAGTTGTTCTGGTTACGTTGGGGAGGCTATCTGCAAGTGAGCAATATAAAGGGGTAGATGAGGTGCTTGATGTATTGCCTGATTTAATAAAAATAATACCCAATTTGTCTTATTTGATAATCGGTGATGGTTCAGATAAATCACGTATAGAGAAAAAAGTTGGGTTAATGGTGCTAAGTAAGCATGTAGTGATGGCTGGTTTTATTTCAGAATGTGAGAAGGTGGAGCATCTACGACTAGCTGATGCGTTTGTAATGCCAGGCTATGGTGAAGGTTTTGGTATAGTGTATTTAGAAGCTATGGCCTGTGGCATACCTGTTGTTGCTAGTAAACTTGATGGTAGTCGTGAGGCAGTCAAAGACGGTTTATTAGGCGTAACTGTAGATCCTCACAACATGGATGAAGTTAGAGATGGGATACTTCAGGCATTGAAAAAACAAAAGGGCGTTCCAGAAGGGCTTGAGTATTTTTCATTTTCAAATTTTGAGCGGCGAGTACATAAAATCATTACTGAATTTGCGAGTAACGGATCTCAATAGAAAAAAAGATTTTTTTAGTGAGTTCTGAGAGTTTGGCATATATTTAGATGAAGGCATAAATTAACAGCGTAGTATTTACAATGAAAAGAAGTAGGTGAATTATAATCTGTTAAACAACTGCCTATGGATGATTCCACTCAGCGACAACCGGAGAAAACTCTGGAAAAAGAAAAGTTTGGTTGGCAGTCGAATATCCAACTTGAGGACGGATTGAGAAAAACAAATGATTCTTTTCCATAGCTTGTATCAAAATCTATATACTTATTTATTTGTTATATAGGTTACATGTTCTTGGATAAAATTCATGACATATTTCAAGTGCGTGATTTTTGACGATTTATTTGTAGTGAACAAATAGTTTGCCTGTGTAATTAAGTTGAAAAAATTTATAGTGACTTTTAGGAGTTAGATTAAAATTGAATAAAAAAAATGTCCGCGCTGCATATTTAGTGTCACATCCAATACAATATCAGGCGCCACTATTGAGCCTGCTAGCTCATGAATCAGATATAGATTTAAAAGTTTTTTTCTGTAGCGATATAAGTGTTCATGAATTTGTTGATGAAGGCTTTGGACAGAAAGTAAAGTGGGATGTGCCGTTGTTAGAAGGATATGATTATGAGTTTTTGCCTGCGTTGGGGGGGACTAAGCGTGTTGACTTTTGGAGACCGTTTAATTATGGCTTACTAAAACGCCTTAAAGAATATAAACCTGATGTATTGATTATACATGGTTATATGCGGTGGTTTAACTGGCAAGCAATTGCTATAGCAAAGTTATTGGGTATTCGTGTATTTGTTAGAGATGAGTCCACTTTGTTCACTAAATACAGAGGTAGGTTAAAGTTATTTGGGAAACGGATTTTTTTTAGCGTATTAAAGCTGGCGGTCAATGGATGGTTGGTGATTGGTACCTCTAATAAAGAATATTATTTGTATTATGGCGTGCGAGAGAATAATTTATTTTTAGTTCCTTACACAGTTAATAATGATTACTTCCAGAAAAAAATTGAAAGTGTCGCTGGCTCTCGTGATAATCTAAAACAAGAACTGGGGCTGGAAAAAGAAAGGTCAATTATTCTTTTCGCAAGTAAATTTCAAAGCAGGAAAAGGGCTCAGGATTTAATAGAGGCTTATTGCCGGTTATCCCCTGATGGTAAGCAGGAACCAGAACCCTATTTGTTATTTATTGGCGATGGCGAAGAAAGAGCTAATTTAGAAAAACAAGCTTTTGAAACAGGTTGGGATTCAATTAAGTTTTTAGGGTTTAAAAATCAACTGGAATTGCCTCAGTTTTATGACTTATGCAGTGTGTTTGTTTTACCTTCAATGCATGAGCCATGGGGGCTGGTTGTAAACGAAGCGATGAATGCTGGAAGAGCTATCATTGTGAGTGATCAGGTAGGCTGTGGTAAAGATTTAGTCAAGCAAGGAAAGAATGGGTATATATTTAAAGCAGGAAGTGTGACAGAACTTCATCAAGCACTTATTGATGTATTAGTGGATATTAATGTTGCAGAGTCTATGGGGAAGGAAAGTCTCAATATTATTAATCAGTGGAGTTATAAGCAAGATATTATAGGTATTCGAGATGGCATAGGATTAAATTAATTTAGATAACTACTTTAAATAACTACTTTAAAGTTTGCTTTTATATGGAAGTGATGAGGATGGTAGTCAGTAATGAGTTATTTTCAAGTATTAAAGTTAGTTTTTGTATTTATATATAATAAATAAGGTAATATATTTAAATGCTGTAGATGTAGTAGTTGCTAATTATAATAAAAATAAATGTCATTCTATTATTAAATTAAAAGATATTACACGGTGAATTGTATAATATTTTTATATTGTACCTTTGTCTCGATTTATTTCAGTCTAAAATGGCTTTGCGAAAATTAGTGTTTGTTTATAAATAAAGCTATAAATTAATAGGTGATGTATGAAGACCCCGAAAATTATTATTGCTCACCCCGGTGAACAACATGCTAGACATGCAGTTGTGGGGTTGCAGCATAGGAAAATGTTAATGCAGTACATAACAAGTTTCTACTATAAAGAAACAGGGTTTTTTGATTATCTTCCGGAAAAAATTAAACGTCGTTTAGAAAAAGAGTTGTGCAGAAGAAGGAATGATGAAATTGATGATTCTCTTGTTGATATGGTTATGCCATTTCATGAACTATTCAAAACCTTATTCGCACGAATCGGAGTTTCTGACAGTGTTACTCAATATTTGATTCGTTGGCGTAATCGAAGATTTGACAGGATTGTTGCGGATAAAGTTTTTAACAAGCAGCCAGATGGAGTTGTTGTTTATGATTCATCTGCATTACGAGTATTATCTCAGTGTAAAAAAAGTAATGTGGTTGGTATTTTAGATCAAACTATAGGACATAAAACTGCCTGGAATACTATTCTTGAAGAAGAATTGTTGCTTCATCCTCATTTGTTTAATAGTACAGATAATCCACTTCCCACTAAAGAAGCAATAGATATGGCTACCGATGAAGTGTTGGTAGCGGACAGAATATTAGCTGGTTCAGAATATACTAAGCGAACACTCTTGAATGCTGGTGTTGAAATAGATCGAATAAAAGTAATTCCTTATGGAGCAAACTTAAAACTTTTTAGACCTGTTAATACAGTAAAAGTTAGTCGAAAAGAAAAATTTAAAGTTTTGTTTGTAGGGAGTGTTGGCTTGCGTAAAGGAGTGCATTATCTATTAGAGGCGGTCAAGCAATTGAACCACCCACAAATTGAGTTGCATCTTGTTGGTGGATTAGAAGGTAATGGGCAATGGCTTTCAAAGTATGATGGTATCTTTAAACATATTCCATTCGTTACTCATGACAGACTTTGTCGGATTTATCAAGATTCAGATGTTTTCGTGTTCCCTAGTTTGCATGAAGGTTTTGGAATGGTGCTGAACGAAGCTATAGCAAGCGGTCTTCCGATTATTGGTACACCTCATACAGGTGTACCAGACATCTTGAAGTATGGAAAGTGCGGATATGTGGTTCCAATTCGAGATATTGATGAATTGAAAGAGAAAATATTGCTTTTATATAATGATCCTGATTTACTGAATGAAATGAGAAATAATGCGATAGCTGTCTCAAAAAAATTTAGTTGGGAACATTACGGTAAAAATATAGAAAATTTTATTAATGAAGAAATTAAATAATACAACAAATATTTTATATTAATGTATGTTTAATAATTGATAAATTAAATGAATGTAATAAATGTTATTTTTTAGAAAAATTATGTAAACAGAAGATGAAATAGTAAGTTTTTAATAAACAATATTTACTGTTATAAGGGTGAATACCGATTGACTAGAGTTAAAAATTCAAAGGCTTAGAAAGAGATACAGGTCTTTCATAATTAAGAGATAAAGGTATTTAGTTGAAAATATGAAATGCTGTACTAGCTTAAACGTTTTAAAACAAAGATAAGGAGCGGTTAGTATTAGTGAGGTTAGTGGTAATAATTTACCGGCAATATTAATTAATCATGCTAAATTGATATCTAAATTATGCACAATTGTAGATTGGTTAAAATCTAAAATAGGCAATGTTTTACAGGAAAAGAGCACTATGTCATCCGAAAAGAAATTTTATATTAAACATTATGAGAAAATAGAATTGAGAAACGAACCTGATTTCTCTACAGAATACAAAAATAAAGGACATCGATATTACTGTATATATGATTATCTGAAAAAACCACAGGGATACTCCGCTATTGAGTGGGGGTGTGGTCCTTTGGCTAAAATGTCTTATCTTAGTTCGATTTTTGGAGACTTTTGTGTGGTTGATATTGCAGCTTCAATACTACTCAAGAATGAAGGAATAAATGAGGAGACTATTCCATTTAATTTGTTCGATTGTAACCTTAATGAAAACTTAGCTTTTCACGATAAAAGTTTTGATGTTGTGATTGCTATGATGGTCATTGAGCATTTATTTGATCCATTTCATAGCTTTCGTGAAGCTGCAAGGATCTGCAAAGATGATGGAGTCATCTTTATTAATTTACCACTAGTTACATCAGTTAAGAATCGTTTACGGTTATTATTTGGGAAGCTTCCGAAGACCAGCTCGCAGAATTGGGAAGTGCTTGAAGAGTGGGATGGTGGGCACTTACATTATTTTACAATAGACAAGGTTAGATGGTTAGGTGAGAAGTATGGTTTAAGGCTTGTTAAAATATATCCTGTTGGTCGTTTTTTTGGTTTAAAAAAACTATTTAAAAGCCTGCTATGTAATGAAGTTAGTTTTGTATTTATAAAGAATTAAAAAATTGACTAGTATTTCTCAACGATTATTAAAGAACTTAAGTGCAACTAGTCTTGGAAAAGGGCTTAACATACTAACCCAGCTTACTTTGGTTCCCTTGTTTCTTGAATTTTGGGGAACAGAGCTTTATGGCGAATGGTTAATACTCATTGCTATCCCTGCCTATTTGGTAGTAAGTGACTTTGGCTTTGGGCATGCAGCTGCGAATGAAATGGCAATTGCAGTCAGTCAAGACAATAAGTCTAAAGCTCTAAAAATATTCCAAGCAACATCAATGCTAATTTTTATCACGTTTTTGATATTTGGTATATGTTTTGGGTTAATACTTTTAGCTACTCCTTTTGATGAGTGGTTGGGGTTTTCTCATATAAAACGACAAGAAGTACTGCTTGTTGCTTTTTTTTTGTCGGTTAAAATTATAGTTGCACAACAATTTGGACTTTTACACTCTGCATATCGCTGTGTAGGCCGCTACGCATTTGGGGTGATGCTAGAAAATATTTTGATTATTTTTCAGTTTATAGGTGTTGTAGCTGCTTTAATTCTAGGAGCTAACCCTTGGCATGTTGCATTAATTGAGCTTTTGGTAAGTATGTTTGTGTTTGTGTTGGTTCGTTGGTTGTTGTGGGTTCATGTTCCATGGGTTTGTTATGGGTTACCAAAAGATATTGTAGCGGTCATGAAACCTATTCTGTACCCTGCTTTTGCTTTCCTTCTTTACCCGTTTACACAACTAATATTAATTCAGGGAACAACTTTATTGACAGGAATGCTACTCGGCTCTACTGCAGTGGTTTTTTATACTACTATACGCATGCTTGGAAATACCTCGTTACGACTATTAGAAGTAATAACTATTTCTATGTGGCCAGAATTTTCAGTTGCTTTTGGGAAGAAAAATTTTGTACTAATGCGGAAGTTGCATAGGCTTGGGGGGACTGTGGTTTTTTGGCTTTCGGTCATAGGGTTCACGTTGCTAATCTTTTTTGGTGAGTTTGTTTATATGAAGTGGACAGGCAATCACATTAAATGGGATCAAACATTTTTTATTCTAATGATTCTGGCAGTATTTGCTGAGAGTTTACAGATATTTAGTAAAGTAATTCCAACTGCAACTAACCAACACGTGAGAATGACGGGGTGGCTTTTAATAAATGCCTTGATATCTTTGCCTATTTTATGGTGGTTTATTAATATAAGTGGATTGTTAGGTATACCATCTATGTTATTTATTCATAACGTTATTCTTAGTGCGGTTGTATTGTGGTATGCGTTACATCAACTTGAAGAGAAGCCGCTTGATTATTTTTTGTATCTGGTTTCGCCAAGAGTGTTTTACAGTAATGCAAAAAGAGTTTTTAGAAAAATCATGTAGTCATTTTTAAGTTGAATGATACATAGTCTATTTACTTGTAATATAATAGCATCAGTGTGTTGATATGATTAGATCACCAATTTTGGTTGTAGCATGGAATAGCTGTTATATAAGTATTACCTTGTGGAAGATAGTATGAGCACAATTAAACCTACATCTTGTAATGAGTCATCTCATGGGATAAATGAAAAAATTAGGGAGAAAATAGTTAGGTTTGTTTTTCTTATTTATTTGTTGTTAATTCTTGAAGGTGCAATTCGTAAATGGTTAATGCCTGGCTTAGGAGAGTTTATTTTTTTCATCAGGGTGCCAGTTACTTTATGGCTTTATTTATTTGTCTGGCGGCGTGGCGTTTGGCCTAGGCCATACAAGTTTTTGGTGTTTGGTTTAAGTATAGCAATAGTGGGGTTGTTATTAATTCCTTTTCAAATGATAGTTGGTGGCTATAGCGCCCAACATTTAATATTAGCCGGATATGGGTGGATAAATTATTTCTTCTACATTCCACTGGTATTTATAATTGCTGAGCATCTCCATTTATCTGATCTCCAGCGTTTAATAAAAATTACTTTATTATTAGCAATTATTGCAACACCACTTGCTGTGTTGCAGCTTTTTTCCCCGGCTAACTCTTCTATAGTTCAAGGGTTTGGAACAGGGCCAATGAATCAATTTGTTGGGCTTGGATTTGGGTATGCTAATAAAGCGCGACCGATGGGTTTTTTTACTTCATCAGTTGGTCAGCAAATGTTTATAAGTAGTACTTTGTGTTTTGTAATTGCTGTTTGGATCGTACCAACTTTTCGTAAAAATATATCAGCACTTCTCAGGTATGGGAGTACTATTGCAGTGATGATTCTTATAGGGGTTAGTTTGCAGCGTGGAGCTTTAGTGCATGCTGGAATAGTATTGGTGTTTACATTGTTGGGGGGGGTGCTTGCATTTCGCCGGAGTATGTTCTTGAAAAGTGTAATATATCCATTTGTATTTGTTGTATTAGGACTGACTATTGTAACTGTTTGGTTTCCTAGTGCGTATGAGATGTTTATGGTACGGCTGGGTTTTATGGAATCAAGTTATATTATGCCTACATCATTAGGATTGTTTGATCGAATAATTCATGAGTTAACGAGGTTTGTATTAATAATCGAGCATGTCCCTATAACAGGTTATTTGCTTGGTATGGGCGGAAATGCTTCCAGTCAGTTATCTTGGGTTGATCTGCCAGAAATTTGGACCTCATGGGATGGTTCGCATGGTTTTGCAGAAGATGGTTTGAGCCGAAATATCGTTGAGTTAGGACCTGTTATTGGTTTTATTTTTATATATTATCGATACAGTTTTTTTCTTTCACTCTTTAATAAAGCACTATTTATGGCACGTAATGGTAGTCCATTCCCTATGATGCTAATAGGGTTTTTAGGACCATTGTTGCTAACTATGCAAATGACAGGGCATGGAACTATTATTGGATATGCTTGGATGTTTATTGGATTTACGATGGTGAGTATTCGAGAGGCAAAGAGCCATAATTTAGAGAAGCTAACAGCAAAAAAAATTACGTAGCTATGAAAGTACTGCATGTAACACCAACTTATTATCCCGCGACATACTGGGGGGGGCCTATTTTTTCAGTTTATGCATTAAATAATGCATTGGCTAGTTTAGATGGTGTGGAGCTTAAGGTGCTGACAACGGATTCTGCGGGTCCACAAGTTTCGGATCGCCTTGACATAAAAAATTTGGCCGGTTTGTACCCAAATTATGATGTTATTTTTGGTCGTTGCATTGCCAAAGCTAATATTTCTTTTGAGTTTTTGAAAAGGTTATATTCTTTTATTAAATGGGCAGATGCTGTGCACCTCACGGCCACATATTCCTTTTCTACTATTCCAACCCTATTTATTTGTCGTATTTTACGCAAGCCACTTGTTTGGTCACCTCGTGGCGCTATTCTTGATGCATATGAGTGGAGGGGGACAAGGAAACGGGGACTCAAAAGAATTTGGGAACGTGTTTGTAATTTTATTGTTAAGCCGGGATGTGTAACGCTACATGTTACCTCTGAAGATGAGCGATTTGCATCACTTCTCAGAATTCCTAGCGCAAAGGCAGTGATTATTCCCAATGGAGTTGAAACGCTTTCATTTCTTCCTAATCGTGAATGGCTGCCTGACGGACGGCTACGCCTCATTTTTATGGGACGACTGTCTCCTAAAAAAGGTCTTGAGAATCTTTTGAAAGCAATGAAGTTAATGGAGTCAGACAAAACTGTCGAGCTCACGATTTTTGGTGCAGGGGATGAACAATATGTAAAAAGCCTGTTAGAGCTTGCTGAGGATTTGGGGTTATTGGATAAGACAGTTTATTTTGCTGGACATGTAGATGGTGATGATAAAAAAAATGCCTTTTTAAATGCTGATTTATGCGTTGTTCCTTCATATACAGAAAATTTTTGTATGGTGGTAGCCGAAGCTCTTGGGCATGGAGTGCCAGTAGTAGCAAGCCATGGTACTCCATGGTCAGAAGTTGAAAATCGAGATTGTGGATTATGGGTGGATAACAGACCAGAAACATTATCACATGCAGTTTATGATATGAAATCAAAAGATTTGAATAGCATGGGGCAAAAGGGGTGGAGATGGATGCAAGACGAATATGGATGGAAAACAATTGCTCAACAAATGCTTGATGTATATAAAATGATTACCTAAATAAACGTTATTTATCTTTACTTAGCTAAAAGTTCAGCTATTGCTTTACTAAAAGATAGTCATGAAAATCAATAATGATATATGCACTTTATTTTATAAATTAGTTGGATGAAAAGTTATTTTAGAAACTATAGATTAAGGATGAAATATTTTGAGTTTAATCAGTGTAATAATACTAACATTGAATGAAGAAATACATATAGAACGATGTGTTAAGAGTGCTTTAAAAATTACTAATCAGGTATTCTTGGTGGATTCATTTTCTACTGATAAAACTGTTGAAATCGCTAAATCTTTAGGTGTAGAGGTATTGCAGCATGAATTTAAGAATCATGGAGATCAACTTAAGTGGGCTTTAGATAATATAACCATTAAAACTGATTGGGTTATGCGAATGGATGCAGATGAAATAATTACAGATGAATTATCTAAAGAAATTATAGAAGTCTTGAAATCTGCTGAAATGGAAACAAAAGGTTTTGTCGTACCTCTTTATGTTCGTTTTAAAGGTGCTTTGATTCGAAATGGTGGGTATCCACAATGGCAACTAAGGATTTGGCGAAGAGGTGCTGCTCTTATTGAACAGCGGTGGATGGATGAAAAAATTATAGTTGAAGGAAGTGTTGGGCGTCTTTCGTCACCATATATTGATGATAACTTAAATAATATTACCTGGTGGACAAATAAACATAATGCTTATTCTACTCGGGAAGCAATTGATCTTTTAAGGAAGAAATATGATTTATCATTAGAACAATCTAATACGAAATATCTTACCAGGCAAGCTCGATACACAAGGTGGTTAAAAGAAAACGTTTATAGGTATATGCCCAAGGGGATAAGAGCATTTTTTTTCTTTCTGTATAGGGTTATATTTCGGTTGGGGTTTCTTGATGGGCCTAAAGGGGTTGCGTTTCATTTATTACAAGGTTTCTGGTACAGGTTTCTTGTTGATGTAAAAGTAGCTGAAGTTGAAAAACGCATGAAAGAAGATGGTGTAGACTACAAGGAGGCTGTTCGACGCGAATTTTCAATTAACCTATAGTGTCTTTAGTAATCAAAAAAATGAAAAAAATATTTAAATTTATTAAAATAATTCGTCTAGGCTTATTTTCAGCATTATTTAAGCATAATGTCGCTGCTAGTGTGGAACATTACAATGTTCTTACAGCTTTGAAGTGTGCAACGGTAGTTGATATTGGTGCTAATCGTGGGCAATTTTCTCTTATTGCTAGGCATAGATTTCCTGGTGCAAATATTATTGCTTTTGAACCATTACCAAAACCCGCTTCACAATTTCTTGATGTATTTGCCAATGATGATTTGGTTGTATTGCATAATGCTGCGATTGGGAAAAAAATTGAGAAATGTGAGATGCATATTTCAGCTAAAGATGATTCATCATCTTTGTTGCCTATTTCTGAACTTCAAGAGGAAACATTTCCAGGCACTAAAGAAGTTGGAGTGATTGAAGTTAAAGTTTCCCCTCTAGACACTTTTGTTAAGGTGGATGATATAACTTCTCCGGCTTTATTAAAGCTAGATGTTCAAGGCTTTGAGCTAGATGCATTACAGGGATGTGAGACTCTACTGTCGAGTTTTAACTGGGTATACTGTGAATGTTCATTTGTTGAACTTTATACAGGACAGAGCCTGGCATCCGATGTTATCGAGTGGCTTTATCAAAAAGGCTTTAGAATCGAAGGAATTTACAATCATTCTTATGATGACAAAGGTACTGCGATACAGGCTGACTTTCTTTTTAAAAAATCAGCAGCTCATTCATAAGTGCGAATATTAATAAATAGTCTGAATTACCATCCAGAATTAACCGGGATAGGTAAATATTCTGGTGAAATGGCCGAATGGTTATCAAAGCAAGGGCATGAGGTTCGTGTTGTAACTGCCCCTCCTTATTATCCGGAATGGAAAGTTTCGAAAAATTATTCATCTTTGCTTTATCGCCATGAAATAATAAGTGGCGTGAATGTTTGGCGCTGTCCACTTTGGGTTCCGCGTAAGCCAACAGGGTTGAAACGTATTTTACATTTGACCAGTTTTGCACTTAGCAGTTTACCCATCATGTTATCTCAGATTTTTTGGCGACCAAATATTATATTGGTTGTTGAACCGCCTTTATTTTGTGCGCCGACTACGTTGTTAACTGCACTGCTTTGTCGTGCGCGTTCATGGCTGCATGTTCAAGACTTTGAGGTGGATGCAGCATTTAATTTAGGAATATTATCATCACCTGGATTGCAACGTTTAATTTTAAAACTCGAAAGTTGGCTAATGAATCGGTTTGATAGAGTCTCAACAATATCTGAACAAATGATACATAAACTGAGTAATAAAGGTGTTGATGTCAATGCACAAG
>Ga0316207_10003560_pt1 | contig 14313 bp, 8 predicted proteins | sample 6weekpyrite_MG_FD_204943 | JGI IMG/M metagenome (GOLD analysis project Ga0316207, IMG submission 204943) | Microbial mat bacterial communities from mineral coupon in-situ incubated in ocean water Damariscotta River, Maine, United States -... | ecosystem: Environmental > Aquatic > Marine >... | reverse complement strand
TAAAACTCGAATTATCGAATGATAAGTTTGCCATTTATTTATCACAGTATATGGAAATGTGATTTTATTATGACATTTTTATTATATCTTTAAGGTTAAAAACTGTGTTGTTATGTGGGCGATACAAAAAATATAAAGAGTTAGCGTTTTATGCATTATGCAGAATATGGGGAATAAATAACAGGTTTTCTCTATATTAGGCAATTTAGAATCTATTCCTCCTCCCCGAATTAACACATGAAAAAATATGTTTAGTAACTGTTGATAAGGGATAAGCGTGGCGGTGAGTAAAATCCATGTAGGATCAGCTATAAACAAATTAATAAATTGCTCTCAAATACGATCAATTAGTTTGGGAGGCATTTCTTACATTCACTTATTTATCACTATAATATATTTTATTTTTTTCAGCGCCATGAGCTACGCGGCAACTGAAAAACAAAATCCTGAAATTTTATTACACACCTCATTTCCACATAACAATATTGATAATAGCTCATGTACTTCATGTCATACTACTGATTTAGTTCCACAGCATATATCAACGAATGCAGATTGTAATGCTTGTCATACCACTTTGGCATGGGTGCCGGCAGCAATGGATCATGATGAGATATCTATTCAAAGTTGTTTAGGGTGTCATGATGGAAATTTGGCTTTAGGACAACCGATAAACCACCCGTTGATGTTACAAGATTGTGATAGTTGTCATGTGAACTCGAGCTGGTTGATTACTACTCAAGGATTACCTGAAGTCAGTAATTTTCAATCCTCAACTACAAGAGGTATAGTGGATTCTGCGATAACTGCACGCATACGTTCATTGTTCGATCATACAGGATTAGTTGATAATTGCGCGAGCTGTCATGGAACTACAGCAATGGGGCCTAGTCCGACGCATATTGCAACGACAAATAATACCTGTGAATTTTGTCATACTTCAGTTGCATGGGTGCCTATACGTCGGATTGACCATGAACAGGTGATTGGTAATTGTATTGATTGTCATAACAGTACGATAGCTACCGGAAAGACAACTTTACATTTGAATACCACGGACAACTGCGAAGGGTGCCATACGACATTGGCATGGCGACCCATTCCAAGAGTTAATCATGTTGAAGTTATTGGCACATGTCTAGAATGCCATAACGGTATTATTTCAATTGGTAAGTCCTTAAACCATATCATCTCGGATGATTTTTGTGATGCTTGTCATACGACAATTGCTTTTCGAGCAGGTACAATTGTGGATCATACACAATTGAGCGGTACATGTATAAGTTGTCATGACGGAACTATAGCAGTAGCAATGCCACGTTTTCATGTGCCAAGTACTAACGCATGTGGCGCTTGTCACATGACAACTGCATGGCGACCACTCATAAAAGTAGATCATGCCGAAGTATTGGGAAGTTGTGGCGGTTGCCATAACGGTACTACTGCAACTGGTAAGTCTACAATACATATCGAATCTTCAGGTGTTTGCGATGCCTGTCACTCGAGTAATGTATGGGTGCCTGCAATTCAAGTTGATCACACTGAAGTATTGGGTAATTGTGCAGTCTGTCATAACGGTACTTCAGCTATCGGTAAAGGCGCAATTCACATTGTTACTTCTGATAATTGTGGCGCTTGTCATACGCATACTGCGTGGGTTCCTATTACAGTGGTTGATCACAACGAGGTATTAGGAACCTGTGAAAGTTGCCATAATAATACATTGGCCCGCGGCGTTATCGCTAATCATATCAACACATCAACTGTTTGCGATGCCTGTCATTCAACGACGGCTTGGGCGCCAGCATTGCAGGTCGATCATACGGAAGTAGTGGGCATTTGTAGCGATTGTCATAATGCAATTATTGCCGTAGGTAAAAATCCTGCACATATCGCCAGTTCAGATACTTGTGATAATTGTCATTCCACTAATGCGTTTATTCCAGCAATTTTCACGCATGAAAATGTTGCTGGTATTTGCTCGACATGCCATGGTTTAACCACTATAGGCAAAGGTCCGACACATATTGCATCAAGCGAAGTCTGTGATGCTTGCCATGTAATCGAAGCATGGATGCCTGTATCTGGCGTGGACCATGGTCAAGTGACAGGTGCTTGTATGAGTTGCCATGATAACGTGATAGCCAATGGTAGGTCGGCAACACATATCAATACGAGTGATTTGTGTGATACCTGTCATTCGACGACTGGTTGGGTGCCGGTAACGAGAGTAGATCATGCACAAGTTATCGGGGTATGCCAAGATTGCCATAATAATGTTATTACCGGTGGTATAACTGTAACCCACATTAACACAAGTGATCAGTGTGACGCTTGTCATTCATCTAATGCTTGGATACCCACGATAAGCGTGGAACATACTGAAGTCTTTGGGAAATGTGTAGATTGCCACAATGTGGTCTTAGTTTTTGGTAAACCTGTCACTCATCTCAATACCACTGATGCTTGCGACGCCTGTCATTTACCTACCGGTTGGATACCAATTTTATTCATGGATCATAGCCAAGTTATCGGTAGTTGTGTTAGTTGTCATAACAATACGCAAGCTATTGGTAAATCAGTTGCCCATGTTTCTACAACTGATTTATGTGAAGCTTGCCATGCTTTTGGTACTTTTGTTCCAGCCATTATTGTTGATCACGCAGAAGTGGTTGGAAATTGTGGGGGATGTCATAACGGAACAATAGCGATTGGTAAGTCAACAAATCATCCACAAACGACAGAAATATGTGAAGCTTGTCATTCAACTGCGGCTTGGGCGACTGTGATTGCTGTTGATCATGCGGAAGTTTTAGGCAATTGTATCAATTGTCATAATAATGGGATTGCTACTGGTAAATCAATATTTCATGTAGCGACTACGGACATTTGTCAGTCTTGTCATATTTCAACAGGTTGGATACCGGCTTTTATTGTTGACCACAATGAAGTCCTTGGAGCCTGTGCCTTATGTCATAAAAAATCATTAAATCACATCGTTAGTAGTGACGCATGTGAATCTTGCCACAGTACGACCACTTGGTTATCGATCATCGCGGTTGATCATTCAGCGGTAAATGGTGATTGTTTTAGTTGTCATAACAATTCGGTAGCAATCGGTATGTCACCTATTCATATCAATTCTTCCAATTTTTGTGAAAGTTGCCACTCCACTAGCGCTTGGAATCCAGTAATTGCGGTTGATCATACTCAGGCATTTGGCGCCTGTATTGATTGTCATAATCGGATTATTACTAGTGGAAAGGGGACTACACACATAAATAGTAGTGATCGTTGTGAAGCTTGTCATGCAACCCGCCTGTGGGCACCGGCAACGCTTACCGATCATAATGAAGTCATTGGAAGTTGTCAGTTTTGTCATAATGGATCAATCGCACCAAGTAAATCGGCAGTACATATTGCAACATCTGAAATATGCGATGCGTGCCATTTAACGGCAACTTGGTCACCCGTATTTACTGCAGATCATAGTCAAATGTTTGGTTCTTGTGGAAATTGCCATAATACGCCAACGACTCATGTTCAAACGACTGTTTTGTGTGATGCCTGCCATACCACAACGTATTTTATGCCAGTAACAACTATGGATCATAATGAAGTTATTGGCGCTTGCGGAGCGTGTCATAATCAGTCAGCATTCCATATTGTTACAAATGTTGCCTGTGATCTATGTCATTCAACAACAACTTGGATTGTAACGTCAGTAAATCATAGCCTCTTTACAGGGCAAGCCTGTACTATTTGTCATACTAAACCTGCACTTCATGGGAATACCACGCAAGTCTGTGAAGCATGTCATACCGCTGGTGCACTATGGCTGTCTGTTCTTATGGACCATACGCAAGTCATTACTTGTGCAGAATGTCACCCACTACCTGCAGATCATAGCCCGGAAACTCAAGATTGCAGTGCATGTCATACATTTCCAGCGTGGTAATCTAATCTATTTGAAGAAGTTAAATTTTGTTGTTAGTATTCTCAATATCGCCTTAACATAATTAATATCTGTTTGTTAAAGGTAAGCAGAGTAATGCTTATTGTTTACTAGAAAATTTTGCATAGTTTTCTAGTAGAATTGTCCCCCTTATTTTATAAATTAATATTTATGAGATTTAAATTCTTTGAATTCCTATGATAGAAAATACGAAGTTGTATTTAAAAAAACAACGCTTTTTTTAGTTGGATTAATTATTATTGATATTGTCTTTCTAATATTACATGTGTTTTATTCTGTTGATATATTAGATAATAAAAAATTTAAAATGAGTTATGATGGTGGTTACGGTGAAATATATCAATATGTTAAGTTTTTGTCAGCGACTGTCATTTTGTTTTTTCTTGCTAAAAATTATAAATCAAAATTATTATTCTTTTGGTCGTTGCTAGCATTCTTTCTCTTTCTCGATGATTGGATGCGTTTTCATGAAACAATAGGTGGCCAAGTGCTTGGTGGTTTTATGAAGCCTTTTATGAAAGGTTCTTATCATCAAGGCCAGATTATATATGGCGTGATTGTCGCATTATTTATTTGTTATATTGGTTGGCTGAGTTGGCGAAGATCATCCGTTAAAATTAGAAAATTAAGTAATTCCTTATTAGCAGCTATCGGATTATTGTGGTTCTCGGCTGTAATAGTCGACTACATTCACGCATTATGGATATCCAAAGACTATAATTTGCCTGGGGTATTATTAGAAGAAGGTGGTGAGCATGTCGCGGTAAGTCTATTTTTATGGTGTTGTATAGTTGCGTTAATTGACATTTTAAAAACTAGAAAAAATAATTGTCCTGGCGAAGTTTCAGGTTTGATAGAAAATAAAAAAATAAATTCTTTATGATACATTCAGTAGCCTGGATGCAGTTGAGGATAATAATATCCTGAACTGTACTTGGATAAGTTAAGTCAATATAAGGGGGTGTCATATAATAATGCTATATATGACACCCTCCTAGTTTTACATATTATTTCGTGTAATATACGCCTCCAGAATGTTTCTTGCCATCAGCTGTTTTAAATAAAATCATCATCTGATGTTTTCCAGGATTAGCAAGATCATAGCCTGCCATATACCAGTCGCCCATTTTCATGAGCATTTTTGATTCTGCTTTACCATTGGGGAAAACAACTTTCGAATTAATTTTAATATTGTTAAGTTGTTTTCCTTTATCTTCAACTTTAATCATAAAGTGATGACTCTCGTCACCCATTTTCATTCCGTCTTTTGCATCCATCACATGAAATGTCACATCATACCCATCAATATGTTTCTTTTTTAAAAAAGTTTTGTGGTCGCTATGATCTCCACTATCATGGCTATGCCCGCCATCGTGGCTATGACCATGTGCCGCTTTTTGTTCATCATGGCTATGACCACCGGCATGATTACCCGACGCCAGGATTATTGGCGCAGTGAGAGTTAAAACTGATGATAATATTACTGTCGCTAATTTCATATAAATTACTCCTTTTGTTAATCTTTATTTACCAGAATTTTATGTTTATAAGGTTCTTGAAAACTAAGTATCATTCCATAAATAATGGGCAATACCAGTAGGCTTAGTATTGTCACAGTTACCATTCCACCTACCATTGGCGCGGCGATACGTTGCATAACTTCAGATCCCGTTCCAGCCCCCCACATAATGGGTAATAGTCCTGCGATAATAGCTGTTGCTGTCATTGCTATGGGACGAACTCTTTCTGACGTCCCTTTATGTACTGCTTTCATAATGGTTTTAGCTTCGAGTGTCTCAAAATTATTTTTTCGTCGTATTCGTTCGATTTCCTGGTCGATAAAGGTTAATACTAACACGCCGATTTCAGCTGCTACACCTGCAAGTGCAATAAATCCCACTGCAACGGCTACTGACATATTAAATCCTAACCAGTAGATCAGCCAAAATCCACCTATTAAGCCAAATGGGATGGATAACATGACAACCAAAGGGGCCGTTATATTACGAAAGTTAAAATACAACAATAAGAAAATAATGAGTAAAGTTAAGGGAATAACGATTTTTAAACGTTTCTCAGCTCGTTCCATGTATTCAAATTGCCCTGACCATACCAGAGTGTAACCTGGCGGGATAACCACTTGTTGATTGACAATATTTTTTGCTTGTTCGACATATCCACCAATATCAGAAGTTTTGATGTCCACATAAACCCAGGCATTGGGCCGTGAATTTTCACTCTTGATGGCTGGTGGTCCGCGTTTGAGTTTTAATTCCGTAACAAGAGACAAGGGAATTTGGTTGCCTGATGGGGTAGGTATTAAAACTTTTTTAAGTTGTTCTAGGTTGTCTCTCAATTCGCGAGGGTAACGAAGATTTATAGGATAACGTTCCAAGCCTTCAATTGTTTGGGTAATATTCATACCGCCGATAGCGCTCTGAATAATGTCTTGAACATCACCAATGGTTAATCCGTATCTAGCGGCTTCATCCCTATTGATATCAAAGTCTAGGTAGTAGCCACCTGCAGCTTTATCAGCAAAGGCAGATAAAGTTTCAGGTAGTGTTTTGAGGGATTGTTCAATATCTGCAGCAACGTTTTCAAGTACCTTTAAGTCTGGGCCACTGACTTTAATACCAATCGGTGTTTTGATGCCGGTCGATAACATATCGATGCGTGTTTTAATTGGCATAGTCCAGGCATTTGCCAATCCAGGAAATTGAATGGCTTTATCCATTTCTGCCATGAGTTGTTTTGTCGTTTTTTGTGGATTGGGCCATTGCTGTTTAGGTTTAAGTCTTACCGTGGTTTCAAGCATTGAAAGCGGTGCAGGATCAGTTGCTGTATCAGCACGGCCGACTTTGCCAAAAACTGTTTGTACTTCAGGAAAGGTTTTTAAAATTTTATCTGTTTGCTGAAGTAACTCTTTGGCTTTGGTAATGGAAAGCCCCGGGTAGGTAGTAGGCATATATAAAATATCTCCTTCATCCAAAGGAGGCATAAATTCACTTCCGATTTTTACAATGGGATAGATGCTAACGCCCAATAAACCAATAGCAATAATGAGGATTAAATATTTAATCCTTATGGCAAATGCAAGTATTGGTGCATGGATCCAGTGTAGTAAACGATTAACCGGATTTTTTGCTTCAGGTAAAATTTTCCCCCGAATTAAAAATCCCATTAAAACTGGAACGAGTGTAATGGCTAATATGGCCGCTGCTGCCATAGCGTAAGTTTTTGTAAATGCCAATGGCGAAAATAATCGGCCTTCTTGTGCTTGTAGGGTAAACACGGGTAAAAAAGAAACAGTAATGATCAATAGCGAGAAAAATAGTGCAGGCCCAACTTCACGTGAAGCCTCAGCAATGGCATTCCAACGTTCATTACTGTTAAGCTGAGAGCCTTTTTTTTCAAATGCTTGTTCTAGATGTTTATGGGCATTCTCAATCATAACAATTGCGCCATCAACCATAGCCCCAATCGCAATAGCAATTCCACCGAGCGACATAATATTTGCGTTAATACCTTGCCATTTCATGATAATGAAAGCGATGAGAATACCAACGGGTAGTGTGATAATCGCAACCAAAGCGGAGCGAACATGCAGTAAAAATATAATACAGATGAGGGCAACCACAATAGACTCTTCGAGTAATTTCTCTTCAAGATTTTTTACTGCACGTTGTATTAAATCGCCACGATCATAAACAGGTACTATTTCTACGCCTTTGGGTAAACCGGATTGTAAATCTTGTAATTTTTCTCGAACACGATTAATCGTACTTAAGGCGTTTTCGCCATAACGCATGATGACAACACCGCCCGCGGTTTCTCCTTCGCCATTGAATTCGGCAATTCCTCGCCTTAATTCAGGTCCTAGGTGAATGTTTGCTACATCTTGTAAACGAATAGGGGTGCCATTGTTATCCACGCTTACTGGGATACCTTTTAAATCATCCAGGCTTTTAATATACCCCAGACCACGTACCATATATTCGGTTTCTGCCATTTCTATGAGCTTTCCGCCTACATCTTGGTTAGAGCGTTTTATTGCATGTTTTATTTTGGACAGTGGAATGTCATATGCCAGTAGCGCATTTGGATCAACTTCCACTTGATACTGTTTTATGTGGCCCCCAATTGATGCTACCTCAGATACACCAGGTACAGTTTGCAATGGGTAGCGTAAATACCAATCTTGTATTGAGCGTAATTGAGATAAGTCATGTTTTCCAGATTTATCAACTAAAGCATATTCATAAATCCAGCCGACACCTGTGGCATCTGGCCCAAGACTAGGGTTGACACCAGCCGGTAATCTTCCGCTCACATAATTGAGGTATTCTAATACGCGTGAGCGAGCCCAATACATGTCGGTACCATCGTCAAATATAATGTAAACAAACGAGAATCCAAAAAATGAATAACCTCGAACGATTTTTGCCCCAGGGACAGCCAACATAGATGTAGTGAGGGGATATGTGACTTGATCTTCAACGACTTGCGGTGCCTGACCTGGATATTCGGTAAATACAATAACCTGGACATCAGAAAGATCGGGTATTGCATCTAATGGCGTATTTTTTAAGGACCAGAGCCCAGCAGCAATAACGATAAGCGTGCCAATAATGATTAAAAATTTATCTTTAAGTGAGGCATTTATGATTTTTTTAATCATTTTTATTCACCTGAGACCGTATTAGGTGCGTTACTGTCTCCCATAGACATTTCGTCCAAGGACAAATCACCCATATCCATATCATTCATATTCATGTCAGCCATGTCCATATCTGCAATTGGCTCTTCATCATGGGAAGAGATCTCCATCATTTTAGCTGTTGCTTCACGTAATTTCGATTCAGAGTCAATAAGGAATACAGCAGAGGTAACGACTTTATCGCCAATATTGATTCCTTCTCGGATTTGAGTAAATCCATCAGCACTCAAACCTAGTATCACCTCACGAGGCTCATATTTTCCGATTGCTCTTTCGATAAATACTTGTTCTCTATTACCAGATCGAACGATAGCTTCACTGGGAACAACGATAGCATTTTTTTGCACATCTGCCTTAATGCGGACATTGGCAAACATGCCAGGTTTTAATATCAAATCTTTATTTTCAAATTCAATTCTGACACGTACGGTTCGTGTTTTCCCTTCTAGATAAGGATAGATGAAATGAACTTTACCTTTAAATAAACGACCAGGAGCCGCGCGTACCTTCATTTCAACTTCATCACCTTTTTTTACCCATGGTAAGTCATCTTCATAAACATCAACATGTACCCAAATTCTTTTTAAGTCAGCAATGAGATAAAGTTCATCCTTGGGAGAAACATATTGGCCTTCACGGGCACCAATGTTCATGACAGTTCCTTTAAAAGGGGAGTGGATATGTAAGTATTTTTGAATTTCTCGAGTCTTTTTTAATTCTTTAATTTGATGTGCTGGAACATCAAATAACTCCAGGCGTTCTAATGCGCTTTTCAGTAAGTTTTTTGTTGAAAGTTGTATCTTTTCATTTCTATTCGATTTTACGGCTTCCCAATTTTTCAGGGCAACAAGGTATTCACGTTGAGCCGCAACAAGGTCAGGAGAGTAAATACTCAGTAATATGGTATTTTTACCAACACTGGTACCTGTTTCATCTACACGCATAGATCCAATCCAGCCATCGGTTTTTGGATGTAAACGCGTTAAATATTCCTCATTGAAATCCACATGGCCTAAAGAATTTAATGTTCGTGCAATCGACTTTTGTTCAGCTAACGCGGTTCGTACACCAATATTTTGTACCACGACAGGATCAATTGTAACGGTTCCTGCTGGTTCGTTATTATTGCCATCATTCGCATACACAGGAATATAATCCATTCCCATTTCATCTTTGGTAAATACCGGTGAAGTAATCGCTGGATTCATCGGGTTTCGATAAAAAAGAACTTCTTTTTTCTTTGGCTTGTCTTCGTCTGCATAGACGGGTATGTAGTCCATTCCCATTTCATCTTTGGTAAAAACTGGTGAAGTAATGGCTGGATTCATAGGGTTGCGATAAAAAAGCGGCTTTATTTCGTCATTGCTTAAGATTTCGCTTTCACTTGGTTCATGTGTGTTTTGTGAAGCCCAATACCCTCCACCTACACCCATACTAAATGCGATAATTGCAGTAATAATATTTTTATTCATGAGAATACTCCTGGCCAATGGCAGCGTCCAAAGCCGCTAAAGCCTGTTTTGACATACTAAATGATTGCCAGTATTGAGTTTCATAGTTAAATAAAGTGATTTGTGCACGAAGTAAATTTAGAAAATCAACTTTATTAACCTGGTATCCTGCAAGCATTGACTCAACCATTTGTTCTGCTTGGGGTATAATGGATTGAGAATATAATCTGACCTGTTGAGTTGCACGTCGGTAATGTATTAGTGCTGCTTCAATTTCTTGAGCAATTTCGCTTTCTATATCTTTAACAGCGTATTTCTGCTGCATCCACTCATGGTTTCGTTGGTCTTTAGCGGGGTTTTGTCGATTACCGGTATTCCAAGGAATGTTCATTGAAAATTGTATACTGGCTAAGTCCGTTTCCTCTTTTCGCCAACCGTACATTGCTGCCATCTGAAAATCTGGGTAATAATCTTTTTTGGCCAATTCGTACCGATTTTCTGCCACATTTGCGAGTAATTTAGCCCGTTTTATATCAGGTCGTTGGTCTCTTGCTTTTAGTATTAATTCATCAGTGCTTTTTAAAATGGGTAGCTTTATGTCTACCTTTCGATCTATTCGAATCGTAGTTTGCTTATTTTCTCCCATTAAACGATTGAGGTTTATTTCAGCATTTCGACGCATTGCCACTAATTGTAGTTTTTTGTCTTGCAATCGATAAGACTCGACTTGTGCGAGTAATATATCCTGTTGTAATCCTTGTCCTACACTGTATTTGGTTTCAGTAACTTCAATAAATTGTTCTAAGACCACAAAATTTTGGTCAATGATTTCAAGTGCGTGATCAAAAGAAAAAATCTGCCACCAATGATGTTTAATTTGTTGAATAAGATTACGTTTAGCATTTTGCCAATTTTCGCTGGATGCTGTAGCGAGATGTTTTGCGGCTAATGATTTAAGCTCCAATTTTCCTGGATACGGAATGGATTGAGAGATCCCAACCTGTATTTGAGTCATAGGGCTTTGTTCAAATGAAAAACTGTCCAATGGTAGATTGGCTACATTGATGCTTATTTTTGGTTCAGGTAAGGCTTCGAGTTGTGCAGGTATTTCGGATAATGCTAAAAAACGGGCATTGAGTTGAGCTAGATTAGGATTATTGGTCAGTGCTACTTTTATTGCCTGCTTGGTAGATAGGGTGTGATCAATCTCATTTTCCGTAGAAAAAACATTGGTCGTAAAAAAATACACAAGAACAATAAGCATTGTTATAGCGGGGAAGCGTTTAAACATAGTTAAATCCACTTATAAACCTGGGTGAGATAATCTCTTACCCAAGAAAAAATTAATTATATTTCCGGAATTGACAAGTGTTACTCTACTGAGATAGAGAGCTTTAAAGGAATACCAATTTTTTCACGAAGCAAAAAGCAGCGCTTCAAAGTACAATCCAGAAAAACTTAAAAAAGAAGGATTTATGCGTTTATTGGAGGTCGTATATCAACGAGGATATCGATACTTTGTAAATGAGATTTAAAAATAATGTGGTGAGTGTTGTTGTCAAATGTAGATAAAAAATAACTGCCTGTCACACCCGTTGCACTACAAAATACACAGTTAGCACATTCAGCTTTACAGGAATTTTCATCCATATTACTGGTATTATCTTGATGATGAGATGCGATTAAATTTACTGTCATTTCATGCGATAAATTCACGTTTTCAACAGATTGAGAATGACTTTTCATATTAGCATGATCCATAGAACCACCGGCAAAAGAGGTGCTAATTGGCCCCAAAATAATCAGCAAAGATAGGAGCAATGCAAAGTGTTTATGAAAAGATCGATTTTTCATTATTAATTGGACAAATAATCTACTAATAGTTCAAATATATTAAATTATAATAGTCTTTTGTTGATTAATGTCAATAATTTCATTTATTTATCAGGTAAAACACAAACCTTAAATCTATTGTTATAATACAGATTATCGTCATTTGGAAAAAATAATATGAATAATCATTTAGTTAGATTTGGTTTGGTCGTGTTGGTCGGTTTATTGGTAACTTTCGTTGTTTTAAAACCCATTGTATACAACGAAGATAAATATAAGGTGGTTATCGTTAATACCAGCGAGCATGCAATTACCAGCGCAACGATTACTGGCGTAGGTCAAGATTCTGGCAAAATTGGTCCCATACAAGTGGGTAAAGTGAATGATTATATTTTTACCCCCGAGGAAGATGGTGTTTTAGAATACACAATTAAACAAAATGATAGGGAATTAAAGGGTGTCATTAGTAGTACACTGAAAAAAAATGATGTCGGAAAGATATATGTTGTCGTGGGTGAAATGTATAAAGTGAGAATTAAAGAGAAATTTGATATTTAATTACCGGCTATTTTTTTAAAGAATAATCAGCTATCAGTTTTAATGCAACATAGGTGATTTGCGGCTCATATTTTTCTAAAACCATTCAGAGGGTTATTCAAACCGTAGTGCTGTCACTATTTACAATTCAGTTGTAATTAATACGGTATGTTCTACACTTATTTGTAATGGCATCAGCATTTCAACGTATAAAAATACCAAATTAAATTAATGTAATTGATCCTGATTTTTTTTGTATTTGGCTGATATGCATACAAACCAAATAAAATAATAATAATTTTAAATTACTAAAACGTTTCATCGCCAATTGTGGGGCAAATATGAAAAACGGAATAGATCAAAAGATTGGATTTGTACGCTTTGGCGGAATGTCATTTATTTGCCTTTCACTTTTAAGTGCTTGTTCAGAAGATTTACCCACGACTTCAAGTAACCCCGAAAAATCCACGCCTTATATGCAAATCAATGGAGATGCTACGGGTGTTTCAAACCGCGTTGCTGGTGTCACAGATTCAGTGGGGATTAATGAGGTTTTTGGCGCTGGATATGTTACATCCAATTCCACTACAGAAAGCTCAAATCTAACCAATGCGATTGGCAATACTGGAGGATTCGGTTTTAATGGTAGCATTGCTAGTATTGTCGCCAATTTAGGTGGATTTGGTTTTGGTGGTTTTGGTACATTCGCAAGTTTTTTTGCTGGTAGTCTGCCTTCATCACCTCCTGGCGGAATATTAATTCCACCTGGCGTTGGTGCGCCACCAAATTCCGCGCTTCCACCTGGTGGATTTGGCCCACCACCGGGCACGTTTACGACACCTCCGGGTGGTTTTGTTCCACCGGGAATTGCTAGCGGAGTACCACCAGGTTTAGGTGCTGGCGTGGGTGGGGGTATAGGTCTTGGCGTAGGAAATGGTGCCGGCAACGGTGGTGGAGTAGGAACTGGTGGAATTCCAGCTAACGCTTTAGTAACCACCACAAATTCAAACTTAACTGAACTTCAAACACCGTTGGCAAACATTGATCTCGATATACTACTTGTTTCACCTATTAATAATGCAGGGAATTCCGGCATTGCTCCGCGTGCTTTAACAGAAACTATCGTGCCTTGTGCCGGCGGTGGCACAAGAACTCAAATCGTTGACGATGTAGATCCTGTAGGGTTATCAACAGGGGATACTCGATCAACAGTTTATGTTGATTGTGTTAGAAATGTCGCAGGTACCAACATTACCAATGGTAGTCGAGGATTTACGACTGACGAAGTGATTGGTTTTCCATTCATTGATGCTTCATGGGTTTCACGATCCACTATGTTTCGTAATAATTTTGTTCAAGCAAACACCGCTTCTGGTAGAAGTAGAACGACTGATGGTAGTACTACAACAGGAATATCTGTAACCGATAATAACCTCATTAGTCAGCAAGCCAGTGGATCAGGTAATACGACACGTACAACACTAACTTCAAGTAATTCTTCAAATTTCGACTTTAATCTAAGTTTTAACTGGGATGTAGCTGCACAAGTTTACGATATCGTTTTTAATGTTAACGTAGAGAGCATTAATACGACATCTACTGGATCTAATGTAGTAACCAACACGCCAATATCCGGCATATTAGGTCAAGCGCCTAATGCAGGGCAATTAACTTTTCAAAGGCTCACTGATGCTGTTGTTGTTTCTGTTGTAACGGCAACTGCACAAGCTGACGGATCAGTATTAGTTGAGGTTGATAACAATGCAGATGGCGTTGTTGATACATCAGCTGTTGAG
>Ga0316207_10003559_pt1 | contig 14314 bp, 13 predicted proteins | sample 6weekpyrite_MG_FD_204943 | JGI IMG/M metagenome (GOLD analysis project Ga0316207, IMG submission 204943) | Microbial mat bacterial communities from mineral coupon in-situ incubated in ocean water Damariscotta River, Maine, United States -... | ecosystem: Environmental > Aquatic > Marine >... | reverse complement strand
CCGATATTTCCACATTAGATCGGCTGCGTGATCTGGCAAGACTAATGCGCGCCGCAGCAAGTCGTTCCCTTGTAGCATACTGAGCCAGATCCGGGTTTCTCTCGAGTAATTTTTCGAGCTGCTCGAATGAACCAGGTTGCTGTAGTGAAAACAGGTTTGCCTGCGCCGTTGTGAAACCGGGTGAGGTCTCACCCCATGCTGATGAAAGCTTAAGCCGGGAGGACATCAACTGATGTTTAACATGCTCTAATTCCAGTTTTGCGCGTTCAAGTTCAATTCTTACCCGACGCTGCTCTGCCTGTGGACTTTTACCCAGTCTGACGCGTTTGGCAACAATGCGCTGAATATTTTTTATCAGCGCCAACTTGTTTTTGGCTATTGTTAACTTCTGCTGGAAAAGCACAACATCAATAAAGCGCCCCGTTGCCTCAGCCAGAAGATCGAGCTTCTTTGCATCTTGCTCATTTTTGAGTAGATTGGCTTCTACTTTAGCAACGCTTTCTCGTAACTCTGGCTTTCGCCCAAGCTCTAATAATTTGGCGAAACTTAAAGTTGTTTCAAGGCGATCTACACCACTGTAGTTTCCTGAACCGGCAACATTTCCAAGCTCCAGCTTAACTGTCAGTGGCGATAACGATTGTTGTGCCTGTTGAATCCGTGTTACTGCTGCTTGTGCCTCGATGTCACCAGCCAGTATTTGTGGATTATGTTCCAGTACTTTTACAACAACCTGTTCAAGGCTGATAGGAAAAGTATTACGTTTTTCCCCAGCATAAGCTGAAGAGTTAAATGCAATTATAAATATCGAGAATATCCAGTATCTCATAGTAAATGTGCTCCCGGACATAGTAATCAGTCCGAATATATTTCTGACAGATGCGCATACACGGCATACGCAACACCGGTTTACACCGGCAAATTATCAAGCGCGATAAGAATTACTGGAGTGGTGGAGCTCGGAGTGGAGGACTATGGTAGGTATAGAGTTTTCTATTGAAAATAAATGCTGTTCGATAAAACTTTTGTGATAGCGATTTGAGGTTAAATGATAAAAACACTACCAGCAGAACGGCGAGAAGCAACAGGTCGCTGCCATTAAGCTTCTTGATTAGTGTATCTGAGGTTGCAGACAAAACGGTAGCATCTTCATGCCCGTCATGCCCCGACAAGTCAGAAACAGCATGTAAGGTATCTGTATGATCATCAATCGAGGATACGATACTGTCGTGACCAAACTGGCCTGCGTGGTGGTCATCATGATGCAAGTGCATGTGAACAGGGAAAACCGACAGCATGAAAACAGCCGCGATCACTGCCCAACTCGTTAATTTTATTGATTTATTTGGTTTTTGTCTTGCAAACATAGTCAGATTATAGAATAAAGCTTTTCTCCACACAATGAATATTATCGGATATAGATACTCAAACTTTAACTGACCAGTCATCCATAATGAGCCAAAGAGTGCATTCTTTCTACGGTCTCCTATAGCCATGATACCACGTACAGCGATGTTACATTCAGCCAGAAATGTAAATACATTACCCGATACTCTAATAAAATAGTATATCCGCCTTATTGATTAATTGGCTCCCATCATCAGCTTATCCACACATCGAAGCTAATCGCCAACCCTGAATGTATCGCCTCCGCGTGAATCTATATGTATTCCACCAACCCAACGATCTATATGGTTCAGTTCTAACCAATCTACATCGTTAGTTAACAATTTCCTTCCAGTATCGGTTATCGCAACATGCCATTCTTTTGGTTTCTTTCCCTGCTTAGCCAGAGTAATTGCTGGATGATTCGCTGTGGCCATATCTTCAAGCACGTTCCAGTAACCCGTATCACCCATAAAAGCGAGCGGTTCATAATGATTTGTGTACCAACCAAACAAACGGGCCGCATCCATCTCTCCTTTATCATGAAGAATTTGCAAAGATAAATTTTCGGTCAGATTCAGACCATTCTTTTTCGAAGGTAATTGCTTGAGGTGGCGCTCAAGTGCTATTGCCATGGTTGGTAATTCAGCCGTATCTGAATCTACAAAGTTCTGAAGCGCCTTTGGTGATGATGAACATACTGCAGACCAGGCTCGTTTTCCAATCGCAAGTTGTGCAGGGGTGACATCGGTAAACATATCCCATAATACCCTCATCGCCTCAGGTGGTAACTGTCCAATTCCATTAAATATTTTTACGCCGGGGAAATGTGTGATATTGATCATTTTCAACACAGGTGGGCGCTTGGTAGCATCGCTGAAAAAGTCCATCAATTTTGCAACTAACAATTGATCATACGAATCGTGCTCAGACCACAAGTACACAACATCGTAGTCACGAGCTTTTTCGAGATATGCATACTCTTGTGAGAGGCCCTTTAAAATTTCATCATACTTTAGCTTAAAGTATGAAGTTATAAAGTTGGCACGAATACGAATAAATTCTTCTAGTGTATCCATCCTGGGTACAGGACCATGTATATATGGATCGGGAAATACCAGGAAATCACCAACAAATCCGGCCACTGCCATCGCATGTTGAATATCATTACCGCAACGGATATGTAAAGTATGCTGATCAGAATCCAATATTGATGGTTCACCATTTATCAGGGCGTCTCGAGCGAGCTGTGCTTGCTCAATATACGTCTTCAATTCCGACCAGCTTTTGAATCCATAAGCTCTTGCAATTGCATGTTGTGCATCGCTCAGCTTTGGTTTTATACCCGAATCCGGTGGCGTGGCATGCCACTCTCGCAACAACTCTTTAGCACGCTTTTTCTGTTGTTCCAGTGATAAGTGATTCAACTTGCGCGGATCATCACTATCAAAATAAAAGTTACTGGATTTATTTGATGCCTGCTTAGCGAATTTCGCGCGCAGTGAGGCAAGACTTTCGATCATAACGACCCCCTTGGTGTCAGTAATCCCGGGCCCGCTCCTCAGGATGCAAGGAAATCGTAAAATTATTAGTAGTGTCTGTTGGGCGCAGCCCTTCCCGCGGGCGGGACGCTGACAAACCAGCGTGACTGGTAGATTACTGTATGGAAGCACATCATGTCAAACATATCCGGATTTAATGGGGGCAGGGTAATTGGGGTCAGAGAACAATATTTACCTAATATTAGAAATAATTGTTCACTGAACCGGTTTTTTCTAAATAATAATCTAGAATACAGCGTTATATTCATAGCAGACTATCATGGATTATAAAAGACCTAAACACTCAGCAAAATCACCGCCATCATCAGATAAATAATAATGGTGAGGATGCGTAACCTTTACCTCAAACGAAAATTCATCGCAATTATTAGCAAATAAACCAGTTATTTTATTTAAGAAACTTTTTTCTTTCTCCTCACCTTTTTTATTTTCTAATGTAATTTTCAAAGTCATTTTGGTCTTTGTCTTACTAACTTCTTTTTTTGTCAGGCTAATAAAAAGGGCTTTAGCTATTTCTTCTTTGGTATCTGCATGTGCCACTATAATATCTGAGCCAGCATCCATTAGATTAAGAAATCCACTACGATACTCTACTTCCGAGTATGATTGCCCGAGAGCTAGATATTTTTTCTTTTTATTAGGTTTATAAGAATAATAGAAATAATGCCTATTTTCACAAAATGTAAATCCTGCAACAAAGTTCCCTTTTTCATCGGTCAAATATAAATTCTGATTTTTACCAAACCTAATAGAGGTCTTTCCGCCATCAGCAAACATGGCGTTCTTGCATACTGCTTCCAACTCAGTACGTTTATTTTCTTGTGCACAGGTAATTGTAGAGATAATTAACAGTATAAGCATTATAAAGTATTTTTTAAATGTCATTTTTTTAAGTTCCTTTTTTAAAAAGATTCATTTTATTTCTACATTGTAATGCCTAATTGACTGACGGAGGTGTGCCAGCACCGAGGCTATGTTGTATTTCGAGGGTAATTGGGGTCAGAGAAAAATTGTTTCTAATATTAGAGAACATTGTTCTCTGACCTGTTTTTATACCAGAATTGTTTTTATAGCTTTACCTGGCGCCGAAATTATAAAGCACGTTAAATGTAATCGCGTCTACGTCATCAGCGTTCGCTATATTCTTGTGTCGTTCCCATTCAAATCGCAACCCCCAGCTATTATTTAATTTATAACTTAAACCTAAACCGAAGTGTGCGTCATTGCCGGACATGGAAGACGACTCAGGTACACCGCCAAATATTTCATCAACTTCGTTCTTCCATCGACTGACTCCCACTTTTCCGAGGACTGACATTTTTTTATTGATTGGATGTGAATAACCTATCGACGCTTTGATTAAGCTGGCGTTTTCAGATCCTATATCTGTTGTACCCAACCAGGTACCATTAAAGTCAAAGTCGCCTAAATCCGTGTATCCTATTTCAAAAAATAGCTTACCTTTATTTGCCGATGCAGTACTGGCGCTAGCAGCTCCGCTGTAGCCGAGAATTCTTTGTATTAACACGGGACTAAAAAACATAATAAGTGATAATTGCGCAAGTGAAGCACGTGTTTCAAGGCTGCCCCCGGGGTCCCACTCGGGCGATCTCCGTTTAAAATCAATGTGAGAGTTACCGAGGCCAAAAAGTAATGCAAAATAAAAGTTTTGAAGAGTACGATCAGGTACCTCCTCTACTGTATGGCCTGGCGTTGGGGTTAACAATAAAACGAGGGATAGAATTATAGCTGAGGCCATCACTGCTGGGCGACTGCTCCTGATTGATTCAGAAAGTCTGGACATGATCCGATCTCCTTATATGTTTACCCGCAGGCAAGATACTTGGATTGTCGTTTGAATATTAGCCTGTAAATGGGTAGTGATCTTTCTAATAATAATTACATCACTTATGACCTTATATCCGGTTATCGATAGTAGCAGTATAAATAACAGATTATATTGATATGCATCAACAGAACGTTTTATAGAGTAAAATTGTTTCTAATATTATATTTATGTTCCGCGAGCCGGTTTCTTCCTAACGTTCTTATTATAGTTCAGATTATTTAATATTGAGATTATATTTATATGAATAATGTCTTCAGATACAAAAATATTTAAAAACTTCAACTTCCTATGATAAACATGCACACATGCAATGGTTACTACTTATTCCCACAATTAACCTTAAACAGGGCTTTTTTGTTTTTTGTACCTATATAATCTACATATGACTTGTCATCCAACGCTACCCGCGCACCCGTACTAAGCGTCTTCTTTTTATTAACAATAGTAACCCACACATTTCCATTCTGTAAGTGTGTTACACCCAAAGATGCAAGGCCTCCACATAGCTGAACACCTTCACCTTTTCCTAAAGTAAGATCAGGCAGACTATCAATATTACCATCTGATTTATTTTTTAACCTTTTCCAGTCATCCTGCAATGCCTCAGAAATTGTTGCTACCTTATCTGTCTTTTGGGATGCATTTTTAACAAGCTCATTTAAATTAACCAGTTTTTTATCTAGCTGACCAAGTTGATCACGAAGCTTTGGGTCCTCTACTTTTGATTGGTCAATACGCAAAATCAGATGCTCCAGATCTTTGGATGCGGATTTTAATTGACCGCTCGTAGACTGAAGCTCAGTATTAAGTTTTATTACTTCCTCTGACGGCTCCACTTCCCAGATTGCATCCATAACTCGGGAAAAAACGTATTCGGCAGAAATTGTCGACAGAAATACTAATGCAGCAATAACAAGTGTTACAGGTTTAGAAAGTGCTTCCTTGAATCTTTCAGCAAAACTCTTTTTTGTTAAAGATTCGTCTTTTGGTAGCTCAGCCTTATCGGATTGATTCATAGCATTATTTTTCATTAATAAAAAAATCTTTTTATTGATTACTAAAGATGGCCTGATCAAAGCCTAGCTGATGCAGATCGTTTGCCGTAATTATAAAGCGCCAGGCATACAATTAATGATATTGTATTGTCATCTAGTCATTTTTAATCAATTGGACTTATAGGGAATAAAACACGAAGTTCTCTCTTCGTTTTAAAAATAAACCATATAGATCCACAATACTATCTTGGTCTTGTTATATAATTTATATAATCGAAAGTATAGATTACTCAGGTAATATCACCTAATGCTTATATATCAATAATGAAGCATGAGATATAAATCCAGTCCCAATCTCGCTAATAGCTGACCAACATTGAAAAAGGGGCCCTGACCCCTTTAATCAATAGCTCCCTTAGCTCTTACAACCTTTCATGATATCCATCTTATCCTGTACGCTGAGTTCACTCATGGGTTGATTGCGCAACTCGTTGCAGCGTTTTTTCGCCGCGATCAGATATTCCTTGTAGTCATCGCTCCACATGGTAATAACCAGAGAGCTCTTGTACTCCCTCGGGCTGCGATAAGGTAACGTTGTGCGATTGCCCGGACTGACCATTAGATTCATGCCATCGTCATTCCAGGACATAATGATGGCATTACCAAGAAACTTGAACTGATCGGGCTTGCCGAACCGCTCCATCAGCCAGTTGCGCGGCTCATTAAGATCCATGGGTCCAGTATAATGCTCGGTGAACTTGACCTGACCTACGGTCTTGCCCATAGTTTCCAGCTCGAAATGTCCGCCATCGCGTCGTTCTGTCTGCTTAAAACGCCCGGTATCGCCTCGAGTGGGACCAAATTCCTTAAGCACGTCACCACCAGTGGCTGCCTTGTAGCTGAAGCGGGTACTCATGAATTTCTTCGCGTACAAGTATGGTATACCCGGCTTTACGCCGCGTAAGGAAATCTCCTCGATGGAGTCACCACGGATCAGCTTCTCCATGTGCGCTGCTACTTTTATAGGCACCGCCGCTGCGGCTGCTTTTTTCTGGGCCTTTTGTTGCTGAACCGCATAGCTAATGGCCTGGCGTTTTTTCATGACAGCGTTATGAAAATCCATAGCCTCCTGGCGTGACACTTTTCGCAATACTGGATGCTTGTTGAGGCGATCGAGGGTTCGTGCGCCTTCATGCGTCATTGGTACCACGGCGAGCTCACGCTTTAATGCCTCAAATTCCTTATTTTGCGCCGCCATCTCTTGCTTGACCGCGGTAGCGCCTTGACCGAGTTTAGCACTCAGGGTTTCGACGTCTCCAGGTGTCAGATAACCGCTGGCATTTTGTATAGTGCGTACTTCGTTTTTTACGCTTCGGCTGACAGAAAGGTTATTCATCTCAGACGCGACGTCGGCACCCTGTAATGCCTGACGCGCCAGTTCAAGGACCTTGTTTAAATCATCGGAGCGATGATAACCAATAAGATTATCCACGGCCCGGGTGCAATGTTGTCGAAACTTGTCGATATTGCCGACCGGTCGTGCCGTCTTACTTACTAGCTTGTAGGCTTTGTAGAGCAGGTCGGAGGCTGTTTTGTCGCGCTGTTTACTGGCAGTACGGCGACAATCTTTGAGCCAGCGCCCTACCTGGTTAAAATCATTGCGAGTCCACGAAGCGACCGCAGTAGCATACACGGGTTCGGTACGATCATCGGCGAACATGCCACTGATCACTACCTTAGGCGCCAGTGTGATTGTGTCTGTTGTTTTATGACCAGTTGACCATTTTGCTAAAGTAGTGCAATCGGGCTGCTCAATGGCCCAGGATAGCCTCGAACCAAGTGTCAAAACGACTATCGCGATGAATATCATACGAGCGGGGATACTAAAATGGGACATAGTGCGACCTCCTTCCACCTCTATCGTTATTTTTTTTGTTGATTTATAGCAATACTAGTTTCATTGAAAAAACCTTTCAAGTCGCATGCATATCCGGAACCAAAAACTCAGAAAGTAATATCATCACTCGTAAATAGAAAACGACTCAGAACTACATAGAGGTTGAGACAAATGGCCATTCTCAGGTCTATATTAGATTCCAATAAACGTCATTTATGCGACGGTAACCGTCTGCCAGGCCATCAAAATTCATTCTTTTAGAATACGCCCACTGGACAATAGCAGCCCTAGATTAAACATTTTTTTGGCAATAAAAAACTCCGCGACAGCATACGAGGTTAGTAGTTGACCGGGAAAAACAGCAAGTTATAGACTAGGCGCAGCCATAGGACCCGAATCCATTTTGAGGAATTGTTCTTCCTTGAGCTTTCTAAACATACGTGGTTTGGCACCATGATCCTTCCAGTCGATGACAATTTCCTTCGTATTCGGATTGGCAGTGATGGACGCCCAGACACCCAATTTGAAATGCATGAACTGACGGAATGCATTCAACTGATCCGGACAACGTTGTTTGACATCGCGCTCACCCCGCTCCTGCCAAGCCTTGTATTCCATCGGGTGAATTTCCAACCTGGCCTGGCTGGGCATTGTTCCACGGCGTTGCATTTCCTCTGAACAGGCCGCTTGAGCATTATAAGCTGGTTGTTCAGGCTGATAGCTCAGACCGACACCATTTACTGGATGAGTCGACTGATTCTGTGGTTTTCCATACTTATCAATCAAGGCTTGCTGGATACTTTTAGTATCAAATTTGATCTCCGGGCGAAAACGTTGCTTGTAGCGTAACACGGTAAGACGCCGTTGGCTGTCCTTTCCGGAAAGATGCTGATGCCCGAACGCCGGCTCTATCGTGCGATTGGACTGACCATCATCCAACTTCCACATTCTGCCAACTGGCTGATAACCCTTCTGTTTCAAAACCTGCTCGGCCTCGCCGCGTAACATACCGTAACGAATACCCTGGACATCGGTTGTTTTTAAAGGAATGGCAACGTCTTCAGGTAGGTGCACCTGGCTATATTTTTTCTGTGGCTGTTTTACGCTAGTCGAGGCTGCCGAAGACTTCTGAATTTTTTTGGCCCTGGCTGCCTGCAGTTGTTTCTGTTTGTGATTGTGTTTGGCCTGTGCAACTTTCCTGTTCCAGGCCCTTCGCTCTGCTGTATTAGACTTGCCGTGCGCTTTATTTATTTTCACTTGCTCCTGTTTTATGGCATAAAGCTGTTTGTTCGCCTCTTTCATGGTGATCTTGCCTTGGCGAAATTGGGCCTTAGTGGCTTTACGTTCTTCAACGAGCTCAATGAGTCTGGCGATATCCTCTGTTTCACCTGCGAGACTTGATCGTCCTAATAGCATGGACGACGCCATTAGCAAAACATATAGGCAATAGCTTGTGAAATGAAATAGACGGATGTATTTCATAGTCATAATGCTGTCTCCTGATTTTTGCACCTGTAGCGCTCCAAGTGTACTAACTTTACCCTTCTACGCTATTTATTACCCATGCAGCCTAACTCCTGATATTTATTCTTTAATTCTTGCAGTTCCTCCGCGCGGTCCCATGGATCTTTATTAGGATTCTTATTTATTTCACGCGCAATTTGCTGAATTTCTTGCTCCACACTCTCACAGGAATCGCTACAACCCGGTAATACCATGAGTATGGGAATCAGTATGATGGAACCAAGGAACGTATAATTCACTGGACTCATTCTTACACCTCCATGTTCTTATTTTTGATGTGAAATTGAGTAAGTACGGTAGCAGTGTTTACTAACCTTACTTATTAGTGTCTTGAGAAACCCTAATTATAGAGAATGCCTTTTCAAATATCTGCAACCTATCTATAGATATTTCTTATTTCTTTTAGTGAATTATTTTATAGGCATTCAATAATTATCAATATATCGAGAGAGTGATACATTGATATTTCTCATAAATTATTCCAGATAACAGCATGTTATTATTAACCAGAAAAATTAAAGATGAATTGTTCGTTATTTTTATATCACATCAAACGTTCGCATTGGGTCGTAAGCAGCTACTCAGACCCAATAATTTTAAGCTCTTAACTCCCTGGGTGCAGACATTCGGCCATCAGCGGTCATTCAGGATAAAGGGACTTGAATTGAAAAACGGCTTCCTTTTCCAATCTCACTTTCAACTGTAATTTTGCCGCACATTTGTTCAATTAATTTTTTTGATATAGCTAACCCTAATCCCACCCCTTCAATGTTAGAATTTTCTGCTCCTGCTCTGTCAAAAGGTAGAAATACAGCTATTTGTTGTTCTGAGGTTAAACCTTTTCCTAAATCTGTGACTGAAAGAGAAAGCATCTTTTCATCATTACGTGAACAATCAATTGTCACTTTACCATTTTCAGAATTATATTTTATAGCATTAGATAAAATATTTAATAAAACTTGCTTATATCGAGTTTCATCAACATTAATATTAATATCAGATGAAGGGCTAATATTATTACATATCTGTATAGCGTGTTTATCCGCTATTGGTTTAATTAAAGACATTGTGTCTTTAATAATTTCATTGAAACAATGACTTTTAATCGATAAATCTATATTGCCCGATTCTATTTTTGATAAATCGAGCAGCTGATTTATTAATTGTAATAAATGATTGCCACCCGCAATAATTTCCTGGCTTTGCTGTTTACTAATATCATCTTTAGTGCTCATTTCAATAAGTTGAGAAAACCCAAGAATGGCATTCAGTGGCGTGCGTAACTCATGACTCATAGAAGATAGAAATTCTGATTTGGCCCGACTGGCATTCTCCGCTTCTTCTTTAGCCTGCTTATATTCTTTAGTACGTATTTGAATACACTCTTGCAGGAATAAGTTATAGTTTTTGATTTTATCGATATAAAAACCAATAAGGCCACCTGTAATTCCACCAAACGAAAAAGGAACAATATATCCTTTTAGCTCCAGAGGTACACCGGTTCCAATTTTTTGTAATGTGGCAAGAGTAATTAAAGCAGCTGCTCCCAATAAAAATGAAATAAATATAAAAATTATTTGCCTTCTTCGTTTTGTCATTTAATGGCTCGTTTGTTTATATCAAATATTTGACCAGGTGGAATTTATTCGACATACCATTCTTATTATTTATTAACATTTTTCAACTATATCAAAAACTTATGATATCAGTTAATTATTATTGAAATCGAAATTAAGTCAACATATCATTCCTTGCCAGAAACTATGATTTATTTAAGTACTGGTAATTCAATAACTTAAAAAACATAGATTGTTTGTGTTGAATAAAAACGTGAACTAACAGGCCAAATAATAAATTTGGAAGGCTTTTTTTAATACCTGCTTTAAGTCATTACAAATGACTTTTGTAGGTTAATCCTGGACGGCAGCATAACTCTACTTATGAGGCCTATTATTAATGGGGGGATTACCCTCACGAACAAGCGCCTTGTTATACGGTTTTTCTTTTTTCAATAGAGTTAATAAATTTATCAACATCTTGTTTATATTTAACTGGGTTATATCCATTTTCACAGTTTGCATGGACATACCCACCATAGATCATTCCCAGATACTCGAATGTGCTTTTAAGAGAATTGATGAATGAACTGTCAGCATCTTCACTAATCGATGTACACACAATGTAAGCAGTTTTGTTCCTTAAGCTCCGCCCTATATCTTTTAATTCTTCTACATCTAAAAAATCCGAGGTTCTATCTATAAATGTTTTCATTTGAGCGCTGGGGCCATACCAGTAGACTGGTGTTACAAATATTATTTTCTCATAGCCTAACAATTGATTCATTACAGGAATAAAATCATCATTGATGTTTTTATGCTCGTAATCATAAGGAGTAATAATTTTTTCCGATAGATCGATGACCTGAATGTCCAGACTGTCAGCAATCCAGTCAATAAACTGGCCTGTATTACCATTTCTTCTTGCGCTTGCAAATAACGCTATTGCTTTACTCACTATCGGTTCCTTTTAGCGTATAACGTTTAAGCTGTGCGGCATAAACAAAGTGCAGCGTAGTTTGCGTCAGAACGAGCGCCTTGTTATGTTTCTTTTGTATAATAGAACCACGAACTTTTATTTGCACCAAGACCGTCATATAGTTTTTGTGCAGCCTTATTGTCTTGCGCAGTCAACCACTGCAAACGACTATACCCCATTGATCTTGCCTCATTTATAGCATGATTGATTAGAGCTTTTCCAAACCCCTTGCCTCTATGAGATGAGCAAACGTACACATCGTTTAGCACCGCTACAGACTCAGCTCGCGTGCTTGAAAACGCTTTGTAGATAGTAGTAAAACCTATTGCTTCACCATCTATCCTTATAATGTGAAGCACGCCATTTTCATTGCTATTCACAAACTGGTTAAAATATAACCTATTCTTCTGTTCATCAACCTTTTCCACACCATAGAACTCTTGATATTCCTTTATCAAAGGGAGAATTTCATCAAAGTTTTTATCTGTAACTTTCTCTATCACTATGGATTTATACTTTTAAAACATAAAGACCAGGGTAGGTTCAGTCCCAACGACCGCAGGGAGTGACTTGACCGTCTTGTTATGTGCTGACTTCATAAGCCTAATACCGAAATGTACTGCCTTGAATCTAGATGTGACTCTAGCCAATCGCAAAATTCATTAATGACTTTAAATAGTTTGTTTTTATTGTTCTGAAAATCTAACGCAAACTCTTGTCGTGTTTCCCGGTACATAAAATGCAAAGCATCTTCTACCTCCCAAAGCTCCTTTGCTCTTTGTAGATGCGATAAAAATTGTTGAAGTTTTTCAATAATGCGAATCCAATTCTTTTTCTCTATAATTGTAAATGCATAGTGGTCATAGCCAGGGACAACACCCTCAATAATATATTCAATGGGCCTGAATGTCTCTTCTTCAAAATATATTGACTCATTACACCAACACTTACCTTCATATTTTCCGGGTAGAATTTCCATATAACAGGTGCCTGTCAACGTGCCATTATCTCGAATAATTCTCATCTCTTCCATGTGCGCCTAACGTATAGATAACCGGAAAATACTTCAGTGGGCGGTATTTACCCACTGAAGTATTTGTCCGCGTTGATTTGGGTTAGGCATTTTAACTACCAAAATAACCAATGATAATCATGCCTGACCCTCCAGTAAAGCCAACAGCCCCCCAAAACAATCCGGGGCAGAGGGCAATTTACTTTAATATAGAAAACCACTTATATTAATATTAGCAACAATTGTTCTCTGGACCCGGGCTTTCCTACTTTAATCTGTAAGTAAAATCGTAGTCGGCCCTGCCCTCGGTAAAAAGATTGACTGGAGCTTTTCGATAACCTTTTGGACAAACTTCCTTGAATGCACTTTTGATTCTACCCGGTATATGCCGTCGAAAATGATCAGATTTCTTTATACAAAATGAACCGTTTCTATAGCCAGACATGCCTTTTCCTTTGGAACCATCAAGAACAGCCTGATTTACATTCCATTGAGGGTAGATCCATTTACCACTCGACGATTTATGTGCAATTGAGTAATAAGTTTGCCAGTATAAAGCAGTTTGTGGTTGGTAGCATTGACCAGATTTTAGTTCCCACCAGCCTTCTATTTCAACTCGATCTATACCTGATCGATTGCCACGTGTGGAGGAGCTTTGCATATGAGCGGTGGCGATAGTGTATGTTTTATCTGATTTATTACACAGTGTAATACAGCCATATTTACAACTATTATAGCCGTTATTTGCTTTTCTGGCCGCATCTGCTTCTGCTAGCGCCCTGGCAGTTTCAGCTCTTCGAGCTTGCATCCCTGCTTCTATTGCTTTTAACTCAGAAGCGGGCGTTAATGCTCTAATTTGATCTTGGGAGAGATGCCTGCGTGCTTCTCTAGGGTCATACTTTGCATAAGTGATTCCTGATGGTCGTGATATAAACATCATAGAATCCCACAAAGGGTTTGACGGTTCTATTACTTCTTTGGGATGCTTCGATACCATCTTATACATAAGCAGTATTATATTGATATTTTTAGCATCCACAGAACCATCGCAGTAATTCACTATTGCTGGAATAACAACATTATTAACAAAGTCAGTATAACTGGGGCCCATCAACTCAAGTCGCTTTAGATGGGGGGCATTATAAAAAACAGCAATTTCATTGTATGTCGTTTTTGGATCAGAATTACACCATTGGCTCCGTGAAAAAACATATTGGCGATGAAGTCTAAGACCTTCTTTTTCCAGAATCAGCGTATCTTTACCGAATGACTTGGCTGGTGCACTGTTAGAAGCAGAACTAACTAATAAGAGAGACAAAAAAAGCATTACCTTGATAATGTCACTACTCCTCAAGGCCACTTTTTTATTTATAGAATACATCGTTTTCTCCATTTTCTTGAATATTTGGTATCTAAACTTTAGAAAATAAATTTAAAGTAAATTTAATGGATTTGGTGACAAATGAGAATGATTGCGATTTGTCACCGACCCCTTTTATTCTCTTATACCACTATACTAGAATGAGCTATTATAATTTGCCATATATTATCTGATAT
>Ga0316207_10003557_pt1 | contig 14320 bp, 11 predicted proteins | sample 6weekpyrite_MG_FD_204943 | JGI IMG/M metagenome (GOLD analysis project Ga0316207, IMG submission 204943) | Microbial mat bacterial communities from mineral coupon in-situ incubated in ocean water Damariscotta River, Maine, United States -... | ecosystem: Environmental > Aquatic > Marine >... | reverse complement strand
ATTGGCTGGCCGAGTTTATCTTCACCATCTACGTTTTCAATATTATCGGTCTGGTTGATTACATCGACCAGATGCTGGGATTCGGTCACGCCCCAGTAAACCTTGCTAATACCGACGCGCAGTTCCCAGTTTTCGAATACCTGCTGATAGGATAACTCACGCACATCACCATGCGAGCGTTCATCATCATACTGATCAAGTCGTACAAAGGGTTTCACTGTGATGCTTTTGTTCTGATCATCCCATGAAGCATAATATTCAGTTTCAGCGGCAATCGATGCATAGCTGTTATGCTGTAGAGGGTTCAAGGACTGTGGATCATTGAGAAAATAACGTTGCTGAAATGCAATGTTTCCAGACCAGTCAGCGAGTGCAGGAAAGCTGATCATGAGGTTTAGACATATCAGGAGTGATCTTTTTTGCATAGCGAAAGCCCGGATTTTATTCTGTATCAATGTGCCACCCTGAATCGCTTCAGGGTGGTTTTTCATAGTATGCGGATGATATTTATTTGGCGCGTTTTAAACTGTTACGACTAAAATCTTTTTCAGTTAAACCGGTTTTAAACTGATAGTCGCTCCAGCTCAGTGTGGTTGATTTTCCGGTTTGATGATTCACCATATGCATGACATCGGCGCGCCAGAATTTATTCAGGTACTGCTGATACCCACTATAGTTCAGCGTTTTCAGAAGCACATTCTTGCGATCATAAAAATCAATTTTTTCAGGGCGGTATTCCTGTTTGTTAATCCACGCAACCTGACGGGTATAGCCCGAATGTTCATAGGCAGGATAACGCTCAATCACAAAACACTCGATGCCGTTGAGTGTTTCATCTTTAATATATTTGTAGCTGTACTTTTCAATTTCCTGTGAAGAAATATCTTCATAGGCAAACTCACTCCCCATAAATGGGCCAGACTTGTTTTTTGAACTAATCCGCTTAACGCGTTTTAGTGCAGGAAGGTATAGCCATTGCTCATCTGGTGTTAAGGCATGTGAATAGGTGAGTGATGCAGTGCCCTTAATGTCGGGTGGTGTGTCGAATATGGACAGTCCCTTGTCTCCATCACCTTCTACTTCAAGTGTTTGTACACGCACTTCACGTACACTGGTCTGGCCCTGTTTGTTTTTTAATTCCATTCGCATACTGGCGGTAGAGTCTATAAAGCCGGTATCACGCAAATCGGCTTCTTTAGCTATTTCAAGTCCACGTGCTTCTGCACTGTTCGCTGCCTGCAGTTGTGCTGAAACAGGCAGTAAGGCGATTAATAAGGTGGCGGTATAAAGGTTTTTTATCTTGAATAGATTTTTCATTCGTCATCATCCTTAAGCGGTTTTGCTTTTATTTTTCGAGTCGATGGCCATTAGTATGGGGGGTAGTAGCAGGAAGTCGAGGATCAGGGCAATGCCGATAATGATACTGGTCATTAATCCCATGCCTGCATTGAGTTCAAATGAAGATTGAGCCAGGATCATGAAGCCTGCAATTAACACGAGTGATGTTACCCAGAGTGCAACACCCACATTCTTAAACGCATAACGCACGGCTGCTTCGCTATCCAGGCCTTTTTCTTTTCTGGCGCGCATGTATTTGCTGATAAAGTGGACGGTATCATCCACCACGATACCGAGTGTCATTGCGGTAACCACCGACAGGGCAAGCCCCACTTCACCGACAATGAGTCCCCATATACCAAAGGCAACACCGGCAGGAAACAGATTAGGTACCAGGCTGATTAAGCCATATTTCACCGAGCGCAGCGCAATAATCAGAATCAGGGAAATCAGCACCAGAGCAAAGGTGGTGCCGGTAATCATGCTGATAATATTTCGTTTACCAATGTGTGCGAACATAATGGCGGGGCTGGCCCCCTCTGTAACCAGCTCAGGGGTGTTTTCCTGCATCCAGTTATTTGCACGTTGTTCCAGTTCAAGTAATTCATTGGAGGAAACAGTTTTCAGGACAATATTCACTTTAGTCGCCTGTTTGGCAACATCGATCTGATTATTTAGATCAAGCCCGTAAGGCAGTGACATTTCATAAAGCAGTAAATATTGTGCGCCAAGTTCACGACTATCGGGTAATCTGTAATACGCCTTGTCATCGCCATGCATATTCTTGTTGAGGCGTTTGAAGGTATCCGTAATGGTACTGACATGCAGTGCTTCAGGTTGTTGCCGATACCAGTTGGCAAAGTCTTCTACCTGTGCCAGAAACTCGGGACGACTAACACCTTCTTTTTCACCGCTATTTAAAGAATAGCCAATGGTATAGGTGCCCGTCAGGTTTTGCGTAGTGAAATCGGTATCACGACGAAACTCAACCGACTCATCAAAGTAGTTTACAAATACATCGTTCAATGAGTTCTGTGGAATCATGGCGACAAATATTATGACCATAACACTAAGAGAGGTGAGTAATGTCCTGCGTTTTTCAACAACAAAATTCCCCAGCTTTTCCATGATGTCGGTGCCGGAAACAAAATGTTTTGCCTTGATGGGAAGAATAAACATAATAGCAGGCAGGAATGTCACCGTTAGAATAAATGCACCGATTACGCCGAATGTTGACATGTTTCCGAGGTCGGCAAAGGGGGGGGCATCGCTGGAATTTAAACTTAAAAAGCCAAGTGCTGTGGTTACACTGGTAAGAAAGATGGGCATAAAGTTAACCCGCATACTTTCTACAATGGCATCATGCTTGCTCATGCCACGATGAATCTCCTGTAGCATGGTGACCAGTAGATGTACCGCCCCGGCAATGGCGATGGTTAGAATAATAATGGGTGCTGAAGCAGAGGGTGGTGTCAGCTTGATACCAAAGTGTCCACCAGCACCCATGCCTATAACTATAGAAAACAGAACCAGTATGACGGTGGCAATAGTGCCACTGATGCCCTTTAGCAGAAATAGCAGTACCACGATAATCACCGCGAACGCCATTGGGATTAAGGTTTGACCATCTGCCTGGCTGGCTTCAGGAAACGCATTGTTCATCATTGCCATACCCGCAAGACGAAAATCAATGTCAGGATAATCCGCTTTGAATTTGGCCAGCATGTCGCGCGAGTAGGCAACGGTTTGCGGGTTCTCTTTCATCTGATCAACACCCGGTAACTGAATGGTTATATTGACACCGGTATGTGCGCCATCTGCAGAGATCAGACGTTGAGCCAGCATCGGTTCTTTTAGTGCGATGGCTTTAATTCTTTGTAAATCTTCTGCGCTGAGTGATGTGGTTTCTGTGACCAGATCGTCCACTATCAGATCATCTTCTTCTGCATAGGTATGTTGAAAGTTGGTGACTGAATCTACACGAATCGAATGGGGAATCTGCCAGGCCTGTTCTGTAATGGCCTGCACCGCAGCCAGGTTTTCAGGTGTGAACACATTGCCGTTCTGTGGTGAAATAACAAACAGGACATTGTCATCTTTGGTGTAGGTATTCTGCATATTTTCGAATGCATTTAACTGTGGATTTTCCTTACTAAAAAAAACCCGGTAGTCATTTGAAAAGGGCATGAGGTTGGGTGCTCCACTGCCGATCACGCCCACCAGAACCAGTGAAAGTAAAATTACAAGATAACGCCACTTTAAAATCCATTCAGTATATCTAACGAGTATCTGTTTCTGGGTATCCATTATTATCCGCCGTGTTGTTGTTTTAGTTGTTGCATTTCATCTGCATACAATGCGCTACAGATTTTTTCTTTTAATTCATTTATATCGAAGCTATCGCTGAGTGGCTGCCATTGATAGCTATCGAGTAACTTGTGACTATTTAGCCATACCATATCCAGCGGTTGTTGCATGCCCAGCTGATCAAAGGGAATGCCAGACAGGTGCAGCAGGTTGGAGCCATAACCCATGGTCCATAAAGCTAGAACAATACTATCGGGAACATAAGGCTCAGAAGAGGGAATATCGCCATCATTGATGGCATCACGCACGATATCCATCACAATACCGGTGACTGTCTGTTCCAGTTGCAGCATCTGCTGTTGCATGGCCGGTGTTATCTTTTCTCGAACATCTGCCGATTTAAGAATCTGCATATTCTGAATTTCAGTTGGGTGTAACTGCGCGTACAGGCTGTGAGCAATACCGATGGCGGCTATGCGTTCACGGTGCCTGCCCTGATATTGTTGTGCACGGCTGAACATATCAATTAGCTTATTCATGCAGCGGCAGCTTATTGCGTTAATAATTTCTTCTTTACTGTTGAAATGGTTATATACCGTACCTTTGGAATACTCGATTTCAGCAGCGACACGTTCCATGGTCAGGCTATGTAATCCATGCTGTTGCAGAATCTGTTGAGCGGTATCGAGAATGAGCTGCTCACGAGTAAACCATTCACGTTCTTTGCGTGTCTGGGATGTGGGGGGCTGTTGAGTTAAGTTCGGCATTTCGGAATAATATGACGTTGCGTCAAATAATGTCAATCTGTTTATTAGTTTGACGGCTGTATTACTAGCGTGTGAGTTATCCCATGCCCGCCTGAGTATCGTGATATCATCGCCAGGCATTTGTTTTAAAAGAAAAAATTATGAGTTATCAGTTTAATGAGCTGGCTTATGCCGATACACAACCAGAGATACAAGGCCGCCTGAAAGCGCAGAATACCGACTTTAAAGTCGATGAGTTGATGCCAATTGAGTTATCAGGTGATGGTGAGCATCTGTGGCTGAAAGTAGAAAAAAACGGCAGTAATACTGACTGGGTCGCTCAACAGCTGGCGAAGTTTGCTGGCCTGAAGTCGCTGGCGGTCAGTTATGCCGGTATGAAAGATCGCCATGCCGTCACCACACAGTGGTTTAGTCTGCACCTGCCGGGAATGGATGATCCGGATTTTTCTCAGCTGGTGTCGGATGAATTTAAAATTCTTCAACAGCAGCGGCATGATAGAAAACTCAAACGTGGCGCCTTAAGGGGTAATCGGTTTAGCCTGCGTATTATCGAGCTACAGGGTGAACTGGAATTGCTCGATACAAGGCTGCAGAAAATTAAACAGCAGGGTGTGCCAAACTATTTTGGCGAGCAGCGTTTTGGGCGTGAAATGGGAAATCTGTTTAAGGCAGAAAAGCTGTTTAATCGTGCATTAAAAAAAGTCAGCAAACAGCATAGAAGCCTGTATCTGTCGGCGGCGCGTTCCTGGCTGTTTAATCAGTTACTCTCCAGCCGCATTCAGAATGATAGCTGGCTAGAACCTGTAGCAGGTGACGTATTTATGCTAAATGGAAAATCAGCCTGTTTTACCGAGGCTAATCTATCTGCAGTGATGCCGCGTATTCAGGCAGCAGAAATAAACATTACTGGCTGTTTATGGGGGGAGGGAGACAGCATGGCCACCGGTGAGGTATTGGCGCTGGAAAAAAATATCGCAGATGCCTTTCCAGTGTTTTCTCAAGGACTGGAATCTGCGCGCTTAAAGCAGGAGCGTCGAGCCTTACGACTCATGCCAGAAAATTTGCACTGGGAGATTTCTGATAATGTATTACAGTTGAGTTTTGATTTACCTGCCGGTGCGTTTGCAACCATGGTGCTACGTGAATGTATTAACGCTTACTAACAGGGTGAGTTAATAAAAAGGTATTCTGTTTTTTATTGCCGGAGACAGTTTAGCTTTTTAATTTTTCCAGCAGGCCGGGGTATTCATTTTCCGGTAATGGCGGGCTCCAGAAATATCCCTGGCCATAATCAACACCCATGGCTTTGATCTTTTCCAGTTGCTCGCGGGTTTCTATGCCTTCGGCAACCAGTTTCAGCCCCAGTCCTTTGGCGAGACCATAAATCGCATTAACAATAGCGATATCATCTGGGTCATGAGTAATGCCATCGGTGAATGAACGGTCTATTTTTAAAATATCTATGGGTAAGCGTTTTAAATAGGAAAGTGAAGCATAGCCAGTTCCAAAATCATCAATTGAAATGCAAATGCCCATTTTAGATAACTGATTGAGTTTGGATTCAGCACTGGTTTCATTTTTAAGTAATGTGCTTTCAGTTAATTCCAGCTCTATATGACTGGCATCCAGTGAATATTTATTCAACATGGTTTTCAGCAGGCTCACCAGATCCTGCTCTTTAAACTGACGGGCAGACACGTTGATAGATAGATTGGTAACGGGAATGCCCGCATCCTGCCAGCGCTTAAACTGAGCACATGATTTTTCAATCACCTGTTCTCCCAGTGGAATAATTAAACCGGTTTCTTCGGCAATGCTGATAAATTCATCCGGCGGAATTACACCCTGTTCCGGGTGGTTCCAGCGCACCAGTGCTTCCATGCCATTCGCCAGGCCACTGGTTAAATCGACTTTGGGCTGGTAGTAAACAATCAGTTCATCATTTACGATGGCCTTACGTAAATTGTTTTCCAGTGTCAGGCGACGATTGGCTTTTTTACTGAGTTCAGGTAAATAGAATTCGTAGGTGTTGCCGCCGCGTTCCTTGGCACGATATAGCGCAGCATCTGCATGGCTTAACAGGCTACCCAGATCTTCACCATCCTGCGGAAAGACGCTAATCCCGATGCTCGCCTTGATGAGAATATCCTGATCTCGAATTGTCATGTTATGTGAGATGATGCTGGAAAATTTTGCAGCGATAATCCCGATGTCTTCCAGTTGGGTAAGGTCTTCAATAATCAGGTTGAATTCGTCGCCACCACTGCGTGACAGGGTATCAGTATCGCGAATAGCCTGGCTGAGTCGAGTGGCTACAGACTGGATAATTTTGTCGCCATTGATATGCCCGAGTGTTTCATTAATCAGTTTCAGGTTGTCTATATCAACCATCATCAGGGCAACCAGACTTCGATTGCGCTGTGCCCTGAGAATCGCTGATTCCAGGCGATCAATTAATAATGATCGATTGGGCAGGCCGGTGAGGGTGTCATGGTACTGCAGTCGACAAACCAGCTGTCGGTGTTGCTCTCCAATAACAATGCGTTTGACCCGTTGCTTAAAAACCGACCAGTTAATGGGTTTGGTGACATAGTCGATGGCACCGGCACTAAATGACTGGCTAACGGAAGCATCATCATCCAGTGAAGTAATGATAAGTACGGGTGGTGGATTTGAGGTTTGGTAAGTGATTTCTTTACAGGCGGTAATGCCGTCGATGTCAGGCATCACCAGATCGATTATTGCCAGGTCATACTGAAACTCACGACACAGTTCGATGGCTTCTCCACCGTTTCTGGCTTCGGTGACATCATAGCCATCTTCGGTAAGGATATGCCTCAATAAAAGAAGAATGGAAGGATCATCGTCCGCGATGAGGATGTTACCAGATGAGGAGACCGGATTTTCCATGTCAAATTGACGTTCCTGCACTTAAATAAATAAATAGTAGCACATGGAATTCTGTTGTCTGTGAACTGCCCAGTTAAATTGAAATAAATTGTCTGTCTCTGTCCGCTGGAGACTTTAATTCGCAGCCCCTGTCTCCGGGTAAATGATGAGCAAGTGCGCTGATCAGGTTGAGATATGAGCGGTATTGTCATGAAAAGCATTTGAAAACTGGAGAATGTCGCTTGGTCACAACGGCTTTGCGGGTTATCATTACCGCCTGTATATTTTGTCACTACGCCCAGGTCAGCGGGCGAACAATTAGTTAAGATCAGCATGAATCCAAACTTTCTGGAATTTGAACAGCCCATTGCCGAGTTAGAGGCGAAAATAGAAGAGCTCCGTTACGTTGGAGACGATACCGAAATTAATATAGGCGAGGAAATATCTCGCCTGCAGACCAAATGTCAGAACCTGACCGAGTCTATCTTTAGCAAGCTCTCATCCTGGCAGACATCACAGCTGGCACGTCACCCGCAGCGTCCGCATTCGCTTGACTACATCAGCCGTATTTTCACGGATTTTGAAGAGCTACACGGTGATCGCGCCTATGCAGATGATAAGGCCATTGTGGGTGGAGTGGCGCGTCTTGACGGCAAGCCGGTGATGATTATCGGCCACCAGAAAGGGCGAGACACCAAAGAAAAGATTCGCCGTAATTTTGGTATGCCTCGCCCTGAAGGTTATCGTAAGGCACTGCGCCTGATGAAAATGGCTGAACGCTTCAAGATGCCGGTATTAACCTTTATTGACACGCCCGGTGCCTACCCGGGTATTGGTGCCGAAGAGCGTGGTCAGAGTGAAGCAATCGCCCGCAACCTGTTTGAAATGGCAGCTTTAAAAACACCGATTATCTGCACCGTTATTGGTGAGGGTGGTTCCGGCGGTGCGCTGGCGATTGGTGTGGGTGATCGCGTGATGATGCTGAAATACAGTACCTATTCGGTTATTTCACCTGAAGGCTGCGCCTCTATTTTATGGAAAAGTGCAGAGCGTGCGCAGGATGCCGCTGAAGCCCTTGGCATAACGGCACCGCGTCTGAAAGAACTTGGCCTGATAGACCAGATCATTGATGAGCCGCTGGGCAGTGCTTATCGTGATATTGATGCGACTGCACGTAATATGCGTCAGGCACTTAAGGAAAGCCTGGAAAACCTGAATCAGATGGGGCTGGATAAATTGCTGGATGCGCGTTACCAGCGTCTAATGGGTTATGGTCAATACAGCGAGTAATGCGCCTTTAATGACAGAGCCGGATGCTCATCGTCTGGCTCTGCAGCTCACTCAACTCGCAACACAATATTCAATCAAAACCTGGTGCCTGGCCTATAGTGGCGGTGTTGACTCGCAGGTTTTGCTACATCTGTTACATCACACCCGGCTTGATGTTAGAGCCATCTATATCGATCACCAGTTACACAGCGAATCATCACAATGGGCCAGGCATTGCGCTGAGCAATGTGAACAGATGGGGATTCCGTTTCGGGTGACAGCGGTCGATGCACAGGCCAGATCCGGAGAAAGCCCGGAAGCGGCAGCCAGAACGGCCCGCTATGCCGCGCTGGCAGAGTGTATTGAGCCGGGCATGTGCCTGCTGACCGCACAGCATCAGGATGATCAGGCAGAAACGGTGTTGCTGCAGTTGCTACGTGGCGGCGGCGCTGCAGGGCTTTCAGCGATGCCCTACATTAGCGAATTTAGTCAGGGCTGGCACTGTCGTCCACTGCTGGCTGTGGCACAGCAGAGTATTCATGCTTATGCTGATCAGCAGGGTTTAAGCTGGGTGGAAGACCCCAGTAATCAGCAGCAGCATTATGATCGTAATTATCTGCGCCATACCGTGATTCCCGCCTTGCAGGCACGTTGGCCTGCGCTCAACAAAACACTTTCTACCTTCGCCGCTCAGCAGGTTGAATATACCGAGTTGCTTGATCAACTGGCTGCAAGTGATGTGCTGGCACTGCTAAATTCGGATAACGGCCTGAGTATTCCACAGCTAAAACAACTGGATCATGCACGCAGTCGAAATGCGCTGCGCTACTGGTTTAAAACGCAACAGGTGAGCATGCCTTCGCGTGCCGTGCTTGATCAGCTGCTGCTGCAGATGCAGGGCAGCGATCACGATACACATGCCTGCGTTAGCTGGGGAACCGTGGAAGTGCGGCGTTTTCGCGATAATCTATTTTGCGTACAGCCGCTTGCACACGACCCGCAGCAGAATATCCGCTGGTCTGGTGCACAACCGCTCATGTTACATTCCCTGAACCGGGTGCTAAGCCTGGAAGCATACCAAACCGATGAGACAACGCCCTATGTATTAAGTGACGATATTTTAAATCGATCACTCAGTGTGCGTTTTCGACAGGGTGGGGAGCGTATTCAGCCCGCCGGCCGTGAAGGTCATCGTGATTTAAAATCACTGTTTCAGGAGGCGGCTATACCAGCCTGGCAAAGAGATAAAATCCCACTGATATATGCAGATGAGCAGCTGGTGGCGGTCACCGGTTACTGGCTGGCGGATGAGGTTGCGAAACAGGGGAAAGGGCTGTTGCCCCGGTTAGTGAGCATTTCAGCTTAATAAGTTTTTTATACACGAAATATTAGACAATCTTCTGGCTGCAACTGTTAGCTGAAGTGTGCAATCGTTTAAACTGGCGTCGTCATGTCTGATGCCAGATGAACAATCATTCATCATCCTCTTATCGAAACAGCCAAAGACAATTTATCCCAGTGTTATAGAGCTAATACATGAGTTTAAAATTAAATCTGTTAAAGCTCAGAGTTGATAATTCTCTACTAGAATTAATGTGTTTTAGTAATAAATAAAGATCACTTTGATTATGGATCACGTTAAGGCCTATCTTCCTGAAAATACTTTAGTCGAAACCCCGTTGTTGCTTTCTGAAGTCATTGCGGCGCTCAGTTATGCGCTTGATATGACTGAGGGGCAGCCACCAGGCCATAGTATTCGTTGCTGCTGGATCGGTATGCATATTGGTGAAAAGTTAGGCCTTACTCAGCAGCAGCAATGGGATCTGTATTATACGTTACTACTTAAAGATGCCGGTTGTAGTAGTAACGCAGCTCGTCTGTATGAGCTTTATGGTGGTGACGAGCGAAAAATAAAACATGACTTTAAAACCGTGGATAATCATGATGTTAAGCAAATTACAAAATTTGTTATTAGCCATACAGGCGTAGGTGAAGGATTTATTTCAAAACTGAAGCGCCTCTATCAATTTAAAAAACACGGCGAAGAATATGCAATGGAGTTAATTGAAACGCGTTGTGAACGTGGTGCTGATATTGCGATCAGGTTAGGTTTTAATGAAGCTATAGCAGATGGTATTCGCTATCTGGATGAGCACTGGAACGGCCAGGGAAAACCCTATAGAAAAGTGGCACATGAAATACCCGTAGCGTCTCAAATAGCTCTGCTAGCGCAAGTTGCAGATGTTTTTTTTATGTCAGGGAGTAAGGAGTTATCGCTCTTACAAATAGAGAGGCGTTCAGGAAGCTGGTTTGATCCAGAGCTGGTAAAAATATTTTCAAGTCTATCTACTAATGCTGATTTCTGGTTCAAGCTTGGGCAGGGAAATTTGCAGGCCGAAATTTCACTACTCGAGCCCGCCGGTTATGCGATGAATGTAACGGAAGAAAGGCTTGATGATATAACGGCGGCTTTCGGTATGATCGTCGATTCAAAGAGCCCATTCACTTATAACCATAGTAGCCGTGTTGCACTCTATACTGATGGCATTGCGGAGCAATTTGGCTATTCAGAAAATCATCGTGCGTACTTGCGCAGAGCAGCATTGTTACACGATATTGGGAAACTAGGTGTGAGTAACGATATACTTGATAAGCCCGGCAAGCTGGATGAAGATGAATGGCAAATAATGCATAAACATTCGCGATACACAGAAGAAATATTGTCGCACTTAACACCCTTCAGTGACATGGCTAAGATGGCGGGTGCTCATCACGAACGTCTGGATGGCAAGGGTTATCCATATGGTTTATCAGCGGATGAAATCCATATGGACACACGCATCATTACCGTGGCAGATATTTTTGATGCAATTACTGCGGCTCGACCATATCGTGGCCCGATACCCGTTGATAAATCACTGGAAATTATGACAGCTGAATGTGGCACAGCGATAGATGAAATCGTGCTTGATGCACTGAAACAAAAAATCTCTGATTTTGGACTGTCCTAGATTCACATCGTGATGCCTGGGTATGCAGAATTAGACCCAGTGTAATCAGACCCTCTGGGAATAATGTATGTAATAAAATGTGCCACCCTGGTCAGCGAATGTTAGCACCTCAAATAGCTTTCAGCAGATCATTAAAATGGCTACATGTTAGTGTCGTGCATATAATATTGCTTAGAGATTCTTCGGATCGATCTGCACCGGATTAAGCTCAACGCCTAGCGTACCTCGTGGCACCATCAGGGTCATGCGTTCCCCATGACGTAAAATATCGACATTGGTGTAGCTGCCAATATCACCATTGAGTGTGGCACGGCGAATATCAGACCAGTTGAGAATTTTCTGATTGTCATAGGACAGAATAATATCGTTATTAGCCAGACCGGAGCTTTCGGCTGGTGAACCGGCCATTACCGAAGATACCTGTACACGGTTGTTCTGTCCGCTGGTGTAAAGATAACGATCGTAAGTATCATCGCCCAGCTCGCTCCTCAAAGAAATTCTGTTCTGATTAAGTTCACGTAACTCGTTTCTGTATTGCATCGCTTCGCTGCCTTTGCTGCGACGAATCAGGTTCTGTAATTCAAGTCGGCGGAAACTTTGCTGGCTGATACGGCGTAGCACGTTGTCGGCGATATCGCTGGATACACCGGCTGCAATAAGGTCTTTCTGGCTGGGTTCAGCCGCAGGCCTAAATGTGCTGGCAGGCAGGTTGTTTTGTGATGCCGATGAGTCGTTATTGTCTGTGAGGCTATCCACCTCATCCTGAGTCATCTGGGCGAGTTGTTGTTCGAGCAGCTCAACTTTGTATTTGAGTAGTTCAAACTGAAAGTTATCAACAGGTTTTTGTTGCGTGATTTCGGCTGCGGTCTGAGGCGTGTTGTCTGTTGCGTTATCAGTGCGTAGATACTGACTGCTGATGCCTCCAATATAACCAAGCATGAGTGCGAGTGTAATAGTGAGTAGATGTGCTTTCATCGGATAAGCTCGCCCTCTCTTTACTGGAGAGGGCGGAGAGTGGTTTTAGTGACGTGTTTTGTCTCGGTTAGTCCACATATCCTGTGCCATTTTCAGGGCCTGTTCCGGTGTGTCCGCTTTTTTCAGCAAGCGTAGTGCAATCGCAGCGGTGCCGGTGATCGCGGCTACGGCATATTCATCTTCCTCTTCGCCGCGCCAGATGGGAATCAGTCGATTTTCATCCAGACTGGCTTCTTTCATATGGCGTTTTTCAAACATTGCGGGCCATTCCTCATCCCAGGTTTTACCATCGACCGCATAAGATACCGTGCATTTGGTGTCTGGGTTTCGCTCCACCTCACCGGCTTCGCCCTTGAATACCGCAATCTGCTCCTCACCCATGATATTGGCCGCTTCCTGATGAACCGACTGATAGCCAGGGTGAAAAATGGCCTGAATTGAATAAGGCGCGTACAGTGGGTTAATCATGCGGCCCACGGTATGCAGCGGAGAGCGCAGGCCAAGGTAAGGACGCAGCTCAATAATATCTTTCAGTCGCTGACTGATCGTCTGGATTGGCATATAACAGAAATTGTTTTTCTCAATCTGCGCCTTTGCATGATCCAGTGTATCGCTGGTTTCAATGCCCAGAGGCTTTAATACTTCAGATGTGTACATACGGCCAGCTGTATGACCTTCTGCACCATGCATGCAGACCCTGATACCATTATCCGCCAGCATCAAGGCGCTCAATACATACCAGGGTGAGTGACGACGTTTGCCCGCATAGGATGACCAGTCAAGATCAGCAAAGCTGGTTTTATCCTGCTTGAGAAAATTGCGAATGGCTCGAACAAAGCCGGCCACTTCTTCTGGTGTCTCTTCCTTGACGCGTAGCAGCATTAAAAAGGCACCGAGCTGCTCGGCGGTTACCTTGTCTTCAAGGACCATGGTCATGGCGTCGTAGGCTTCATCAACCGTCAGGCTGCGTGAGCCATTTTTACCTTTTCCCAGGATGCGTATAGTGGGTGCAAATGGATGTTCTTCTTGCATGGGCTTCTCAATTTGTTCTGGTGTGGCTATTCTAAGGGCAAATATAAAAATATAAACCCATTAAGGTCTGGGTGATCTGCAGTATCTGCAGATGATGATCAGGTATCTGTCGTATGTCTGGGGGTTTAAATAAGGGCTAAAGCATATTTATCAAGAGAATGATAAAACCGATAACCGCCGCCAGGGGGATCACAAAGCCCATCCAGTCATTCGTACTGCCTTTGGGCGAGTTTTTCACCGCATGTTTCAGGCTGGGGAATATAAAGAACATCATGGCGATGATGAGCACAGCACTGCCAATAGCCATCCAGTCCATACTAGTCTCTCATTTTATATTAACAGGTTTTAACCGGGAGTTACCTCGGCCCAAATAACACGCCCCGGCTTTACCGGGGCGTGTATTTTTGAACCACCTGACGGGAATTAATCGTCGCCAGAGAATGCACCCAGAATGTGTAGCAGAGCCTGGAACAGGTTGATAATAGACAGGAACAGGCTCGCGGCTGCCATGATGTAGTTAGTTTCACCGCCATGGATAATGGACGATGTTTCAAACAGAATCAGACCGCTCATAATCATTACAATAGCGGCACTAATAACCAGCGTCATTACCGGCATCTGCAGGAAGATATTAGCCAGTGCTGCCACCAGAACCACCATTAAACCCACCATTAAGAAACCAGCCATAAAGCTGAAGTCTTTACGGGTTGTTAATGCGTAACCCGACAGGCC
>Ga0316207_10003556_pt1 | contig 14321 bp, 12 predicted proteins | sample 6weekpyrite_MG_FD_204943 | JGI IMG/M metagenome (GOLD analysis project Ga0316207, IMG submission 204943) | Microbial mat bacterial communities from mineral coupon in-situ incubated in ocean water Damariscotta River, Maine, United States -... | ecosystem: Environmental > Aquatic > Marine >... | reverse complement strand
CTGTGCAAAGTAATTGTGCCATAATACACTTTACCTCCAGTATTGGTGCTCAAGCGTTTTATGAAAAATGGGGCGCCAAAGTTGTTGGAGAAGAAGAAGGCATGAGCGGCGAAGCTATGAACCCTCTTATGGAAAAGCAATTACGGTAAGTACTTACGCGCTTGGGTCATACATTGTTCGCAGCGCCCTACTACTCTAAACCTACGCTTTTGAGATATTCACCCGCCATACGTTCACTACTAAACGCCTGAGCCCTGGATCTGTAAAAGGCTTTATCTTCTGCCTGGGTGTTAATATACTCATTTATTTTTACAGCATTTTTATGTACGTCATACCCTGATATTAACAACCCGTACTTTCCATTATCCAGTACTTCTCGTGGACCATGTGGGCAATTATTTGCAATACACGGCGTTCCCATACTTAATGCTTCTGCAAGTACAATAGAAAACCCCTCAAACTTGGAGGTCAGCCAAAAGTACTGGCTATGATACATATATTCTTTAACGTTACTGACATACCCCTCAAAAGAAACTACTTCACCTAGGTTACGCTGCTTCACAATATCCCGTAACTGTTCCTCTTCTTCTCCGCCGCCCAATAAGATGAGGCGCAAATTGTTATTATTTTTATACAGCTCATTGAACACTTCTATCATAAATCCAAAGTTTTTTGACTCAACGAAACGTCCGCATCCTAATAGTACAGTCAACTTGCTATCTTGTAGCCATACATGAGGAGCTTTTGATGACGCCGCACTGTATGTGATGTCTGCTTCTGTACAGCATGGATTATATAACGTGGTTACATCTTTTAAAGACAGTCGCTGCTTCAGATCATTGCTAGCACCTTTAGAATCGTTTGCTACTACATCAGCCAAAGGCAGTATTATTCTGCCTGCTGCAAAGATCATTCTCTTAATTGCCCTTTGTGTATCTAAATATTGCGATACCGCAGTGTGTGCATTCACAATAATTGCACTTTTAGATAAGGTGATTTTAGCTGCGGGGATTGCAACTATTGCATTAAATATAGCAGGTATAATGATTAACTCAGGCTCTCTATGCTTCATAAAATAGTTCAGCAACAGGAAAAAGCTACCTATAAATGCCAACATACCTGTGTTTTTAAAGGGAAGATGCTTCACGACAACCCCAATAGAAGTATAATGCTTCTCCATAGCATGGTCACTGTCTTTACGTGACGTCAGAGATAAAACAGTGACATTGTGTGATTGTTGTTTATATTCTGTACATAACGATTTTGTTACCTGCCCAACACCCCCTGCGGTAAGTTTAGGCACTAAAAACAATATCTCTCTCTTTGGCATCCATTTATACTTTACTGTTTATATTCCGTATTGCTTTTATAACAGGCTTTTCAAAGTAAGAATACATTACAGTCGCGCAGACAACGCTTAATAGCATTGCGCCTAATAACATAACCTCCGATGACACATATTCTTTGCCATATGCTAACCAAAGCCTTCCCAGAGCAGATATACACAAAACATGGATGATATAGAGGGAATAGGATATATTCCCTCCCCACAAAGATGTTGCTTTGTGAAAAACAACACCGCGCTTTTCAAACATAATAAACAACAAGACCGTTGTTATTGCTGTTGGAGCGTAATGTAACACCCTGTTTATTTCTTCAAACTGGTATGCTGCAATGTTGACCGTAAATACAACCCAGGCAATAAGCACAGCAGCTATAATGCTATTTGAAGTAGGTATTGCTTTATAATACCGTGCCATCAACATACCTGCCACAAAATATATTAACAAAGGAGAGGTCATCACTTCTCGTATTGGCTCTGAGGAGGAAGATGGGAAATATATACCTATGCAGATCAGCAACATGAACAATGCAATTAAGACGAGCTCTGGTGTGCGACGTACAAAGTTTAAAGCAACCGCAAAACATACATAAAAGAACATCTCATACTCAAGTGTCCAGCCCACCATAATTAATGGGGCGCCTTCGTGCGGTATCAATAAGAAAGAATGTATCAAAGACGTGGCATGCTCAGCACCTGAGTTAACCCACCCTGGCTTTAGAAAAAATACTGGTAATAAAGATAGTGATACCAACCAATACACAGGAAATATTCTTGTCATTCTGTTAAATATAAAGTGTTTTGTTGTTGCTTTTTTAGATGATCGTTTAACAGTATGTAAAATAACAAAACCACTGATCACAAAAAATATATCTACGCCTATCATGAAATAGCGTCCTACGTCATGCAGCCCGCCCATATCGAGCCCATACTTTTTATTACCAAACAGTATGAGGTGTGACACAACGACAAGTAGCGCACTTAGTAATCGTAATATCTGAATATTATATAACACTGCAAATTCTCTCTCTGGCTACTTACTCAAATATTTTTTCTTACGCCCATTCAGCACTTTAATAATGCCATCTATGGCATACCATACAAAATAATAAGAAGACTGAATCAGGTTCAGCTCCGTATCATGGCGGTACATATACCAACGCACTTTAGCCGCACTAATTTTATTAATCGTACGTGAGTTCTTATGAATACGATACCGTGCGAGCTTTTCATGAATACAGGCTGCAGATGGTTTAAGCTGTAAGATTTTTATCCACAACCCGTAATCCTGTGCCTTTTTATAATTTGGCATCTCAAGTGTGCCTAGCGTTTCCCTATCATAAATAGCTGTAAGACAGCCAATATCATTCGCTTTTAATAATGTATGATACGTTAGTGTAAATCGTGAAGGTTCAAATGAGCCTGTCACCTTTCCGTCATCATCAATAACATGATAATGCGTACATGAAAGTGCTATATTACGTTTCTCCATGTAATCAATTTGTATCTGGAGTTTATTTGGTTCCCATACATCATCACAGTCTAAAAACGCTATGTAACGTCCACGTGCTTTTTGGATTGCTAAATTACGTGCTTTTGCAACTCGTACACCTTTGCTTCTATGTAATGCTGTAATCCGATCATCTAATTTGCAGTAATGCTCTATAATCTCTTTTGATCCGTCTGTCGAGCCGTCATTTGAGATGATTAACTCCCAATTTTCATATTTCTGTGCCCGTACACTTTCTATAGCATCTTTGAGAAAAAGTGCGCCATTATAGCAAGGCATAATAACCGTCACGCCTACAGGCCAATTATCTGTCACAGCCTTCCCGTGTTTAGGATTTATCGCCTGCACTTCACGCAAAATAGCCAACCTAGCTGTACTAATTAATGCACACAGTATCACTAAGTACGCTAACCACCATGCGTGAAATATTGATGTTAAGAATAGTGCCGCAACAAAAAATCCCAAAATAGAACTCGTACAGGCGATTGCTATACTATGAAACTTAGGATTTTGATATGCTGGGTTTTGATACACAATTTTAAACAAGCGTCCCATTAACATTATAATAAAAATAGCTGCCAATAATGTACCTATAATCCCTGTTTCAAGGAGTAGCTCAACAACCGCATTATGAGGGTGCATCGTAGAAGTAAGCGTAATATTGCTAAAGTCTAAATGTCGAAAACCTTTTATACCAATACCAAACCATGGGTTGTCGGGGAAGTTCTGCATCGCAAACTCCCATATCTGAAAACGGCCACTTCCGGCACCACTATCCGCAGTTAGCGTAAGCCGTTTAACTAAGTTCACCTGGTCAATAGTAGTGCTATATATCATCACTCCTATCGGAATAGAGAAAACTAATTGCGCCCAAAATATGCGCTGCTTCATTATTTTACGTTTCACAATAGGCCACGGATAAAGCACAAAGAAACATAAGGCTGATACAAAGAGCGCAACCCAGCCACTACGTCCACCACAACTAAATGCAGCAATGATTAATATCATTGGAACAACCCAGTAAACCAGCTTCTCTTTACGAAGCGTTTCTAGCCAAACAAATGGGATGAGCATTGCGACAATTGAACTAAAAAAGCTTGTTGCTGGAAAGTCATTTGTTGTGTCATGTAAAACATGTGTTAGCGCAGGGGTTAATTGTAAGCGCTCAACAATCAGTAAGAGTGAGAAAAAACCCATACTCCAATAAACATAGAATGGAAATCGCTCTACCACATCGAGCGGGCTGTACCGCATACCCGCATATAAGATGCTTCCACCCACAAGCACGAGGACAACTGTAGCCCATTTAGTAATACTATATTCAGGCTTGATTCCAAATATTGAAGACAATAAAAAAGAACCCAACATAAGCAGGGCAACTATAAACAAAGGGTCTTTGAGCAGCTTAATTACTTTTTTCTTAATATCATCAACAGAGCTATTATTTGAGTAATATTTATAAGTAATAATGAGAGATATGATTACTGACAATAAAACAAATGCAGCTTCTACACCCTTTTCAATATATCTCGCTGCCATACCCACGGCCAAAAATGCAAACAATGCCTTATATAAATAAATGCTTGGCATATACTTTTCTTTCTATTCAATTCACCCTCTTCATGCATATAGATAACGGTTATATTCAAAATAGTGCAAGAAAAAACGCCTAACTGTTACAAAGAATAAGCTTGGCAATTGCCCCTATGTAGATTAAATATTAATGTGTTTAGAATCTAACAATCTACAGGGACAAGGTGAAAACATGTCAACAACCCCTCAAAGCACAACACAAGAGTATCGTAATAAATGGTATGCTTATTACAGCGAAAAACGTATTACGCACCACTGGCTACAGTGCTCGTTATTAGGAAATCTTGGTGTACAAAAAGTACTTGAGGTTGGGCCATATATGGGCTTAACAACACATATGTTATCTAATGCAGGATACGATGTAACAACACTTGATATAGATGAAAAAGCCGCAAACAGCCCTGCAAAAGATCATGTAGTATCTGACATTAGACAACTCACAGCCGATAAAATAAAAGGGTTTGATGCAATCATATGTTGCGAAACATTAGAGCATATAGCATGGGAAGATGTTGACGACGTCATCAAAGTATTCAAAGATTCTGGCGCTAAGTGGATCATCGTATCCGTCCCTTATCAAGGGCTGCAATTTGGGTTCAGCCTTTATCTTAACCCCTTCAAAGCAAAGAAAAGCACATTCCTTAAAATACACGAGCACCGTAATTTTAAATGTAAAGATTGGGACGATTTTGATGAACATAAGTGGGAAACTGGCTGGAAAGGGTATAGCACAAAAAAATTCAAAGACAAATTCACTGCGGCCGGTCTTGAAGTAACAAAAGAAGATTTCAGTACAGGTTGTCGATCTCTATTTTTAGTACTGCGTAATAATGGCTAAAGAGGTTAGTAAACCATAGTCTTGTGCTAAAGCAATTACGGTAAGTACTTACGCGCTTGGGTCATACATTGTTCGCAGCGCCCTACACTAAAGAGATCACTTTTACTGCGCAGTTTGCTTTCCATATCTACCCATACTTCTTGGCCTTTACTGGTTTCTTTGAGCTTTTCAAGCTCTGCGCTTAAGTTGTCTGGCCCCAGACCACCCGCATACCCGCAAGGTGTGCCTTCTGATACTTCTGGCCAAGCTTCTGGTGTTTCCCCTTGCCCCCACGAGCTATCAAAGAGGAATGAGACGTTCGTAATGCCCTGCTCTGTCACCAGCTTATCAACCGCTGCACAAAACTCTTCTGTGGTACGGCTGCGAGAAACAATAAAGGTTGTATTCGGGAAATGCTGTATCCCTTCTAAAAAGGCTTGTGGCTGTGCTTTACCAATATGATTCAGCTGAATACGCTGGAAGATTGTCAGGTCGATTACATCACCAAGGATATCTGTATCACCGCTTGCCACCTGCAACGACCATTTGTTTCCTAAATGTGCATCGAGATGCAGTGGGTATGGTGTTGTCATTGTCAGCTTTTTAACTTCCGTCTCGAGCTCTTGCACCCAAGGCTCACGCGGATGGCGTTTTTCGCCGCGACGTTCTTCTGAAAAGTGAATACCAGCTGCTGCATAAGGATATTTTTCGAGAAAAGAAACAACATCTTTAGGAGAAACTGTTTCGTCCCACCCTGTTAAACCGACCAGTGAAAGCTGCATATCGTTGCCTCATGTTATTAAACTTATCTAAGTAAGTTAAGCACACCTCGGCCAATTACAAGCGCCTGGTGTTATTTTTTCTTTTTCCAATTTTTAATCAGCTCATCAAAATCTGCTGAAGCGAGCGGTTTACTGTAGAAGTACCCTTGGATTTTATCACACCCAAGTTTTTTCAGGTAAGCGCTTTGTTCTTTGGTTTCTACCCCCTCAGCCACAACCTCTAAACCAAGGCCATGCGCCATCGCGATAATCGCTTCTACCAAAGCGCAGTCGCCTTTATCTTCTGGAATATCGTTCACAAATGCACGGTCAACTTTAAGAATATCAAAGTCAAACCGCTTGAGGTAACTGAGGGAAGAATATCCTGTCCCAAAGTCATCCATAGAAATACGTACACCCATGTCTTTAATTTCTCTTAACTGTGATTCGATCTCACCAATGTTACTCATCAACAAGCTCTCGGTTACCTCGATCATCAGACAAGAAGGTGGTAAACCGACTTCATGTAACACTTCAGCTACTGTTTGAGAAAAATGATTATTGCCAAACTGGCGTACAGAAACATTCACCGTGACATAATCTGGTGCACCTTTAATATCTTGCCATACCTTTGCTTGCTCACAAGCTGTGGTCAGCACCCACTTCCCAATAGGGACAATCATGCCGATATCTTCGGCTAGCGGAATAAAGTCAACTGGAGATACAAAACCAAGCTCTTCGTTTGTCCAACGAATAAGCGCTTCTGCCCCTGCAAGTTTTGTCCCTTTTACATCCACAATCGGCTGATAATTCAAACTCAATTCTTCAAGATGTAACGCACGACGTAAATGAGCTTCCATCTTCACACGGGCAAGGGCATGGCTGTGCATCTCTTCTGTAAAGAACTGGAAGTTATTGCCCTTCTCTTTTGCACGGTGCATCGCCGCCCCTGCGTCACGCAATAATGTATCTGGTGTATCACCATCATTTGGATACACGGCAATACCTAAACTCGCATTCATGGTAATTTCATGATCATCAATCAAAAACGGCATAGAAAACGCTTTTAAAATACGCACCGCAACCGACTCGGCATAATCTTCTGTATCAAGGTCTGGCAGAATAATCAGAAACTCGTCTCCACCAAGGCGGGCAACGGTATCAATACTTTTCACTTCACCTTTAAGACGCATGCCGGCCTCTTTGAGGAGTTTATCCCCTACTGAGTGGCCCATTGTTTCGTTCACTTTTTTAAAAGCATCTAAACCAAAGAGCATCAATGCAATTTTGCGCTTCTGTGTTTCAGCACGTGTAATTGCTTCGGCAAGTCTATCTTGTAACAGTACACGGTTTGGCAACCCTGTAAGCTCATCATAATTCGCTTGGTACACCAGTTTGGCTTCGTACTCTTTGCGCAACGTAATATCTTCCCTCACTGAAAGGAAGTGTTTCAGGTGGCCGTCTGGGCTTTTAATTGGAGAGAATGTCACATACTCCCAAAAGATCGTGCCGTCTTTTTTCGTACTGCACAGCTCACCAAACCAGTTTTTACCATCAAGCAGATCTGCCCACACCTCTTCTTTAAGGGTTTCAGAAGGTTCTGACAGAATAAAGGAACTCTTTTTACCAATAACTTCATCACAACTATACCCTGTTGTTTTTTGAAAGCGAGCGTTTACATATTCAATGTTACCATCCAAATCGATAATCATCACAGAGTCTGTACTTTGCTCCATCGCTTGAGATAACGTACGAAGCTGCTCTTCCGCTTTATTACGCTCAATCGCATTGGAAATAATTTCGCCGATCACTGTCAGCAGGCCAATATCGTGGTCACTCCAGTGCTTTTCACGGCCTATTGTATCAAGCCCTAAAAACCCTACTGGGGCACCATTACTGCTTACAGGTACCATCAGAAGTGACTTAATACCATCTTCGGTCAGCAATCTTTTAATATTTTTTGCTTCACCGCCCAAAGCTTCTACATTTGGAATGTACACTGGCTCTAGGTTGCGGATTTTTGCTGCAACATAAGGGTAATCATCAGGCATGAGAACTTCAGCATTTTCGAGTGCTTTAGCAACACCTTCTGCTTTCCATTCAAAACGTTTTACCAAACCACCCTCTTCGCCTTCTACTTGGTAAAGGTAGGCATGGTCTACATGAGCAAACACACCTAACGCTTCAAGGGTATGTTCAATTTTATCGGAAAGGTCGCTTGAACCGAGGTTAATAAACTCTGTTGAGATATTACTCACCAAAGCATCCATATCAAGGCGGTGTGTGAGCAGCTCATACGCCTCTTTACGCTTACGAATATCACGACAGTTCATCACCAACCCTTCAACACCGCGGATATCTGGCATGTACGTCACCAAACCTTCAAAATCAATCCAATGTGCATCGCGGTGACGCAAGCGGAAATCAGGGATGACATGTGTCACACCGCCTGTTTCCATGGCTTTATTAAAAATTTCTTGTACTTCTGGGTAGTCTTCTGGGTGAATGAAAAGATCGGATGATTTATTGATCAGGTCATCTGCTTTATAATCAATAACCTTTTCTACCGACGGGCTGATGTAACTAAAATTATGCGCATCATCAAGAATAACGGTGATATCAGTGGTATTTTCCGTGATTGTTCTAAAACGCTCTTCACTTTCTTCAAGTTTATTTTCCCAGGCTTCTTTGTCTTTTACTTCGCGTGGGATCCACCAGAAAATCAGCACCATCAGCAATGCAACCGACGCACCAATATTGATTAATTTGTAATATTCAATATTTTCCTGCACTAAAAGCGAGCCACGTATCACCTCGACATAATCTTGGTAAAAGGAGCTGTCAGCAAAAACATAAAAGCTGTTGACGGCAAGAATAAAAAGGACAAAAGCGATTTGTTTACGCGCTTGGGCAAAATGCCTAAAGTTTGCCATATACAGCACGAAAACAAGCACCCACAACAAGAGGAGTGCCCAGTAAAATACGGCTGTTAACAACTGAAACAAATTATTCCCTTACGCTTGTTTTATTCTCGCGCAATCACTGCACCTGTTTAAAAACATGACACCCCTTTTTTTGCATTGCCCTACTTATAGGGGAAGGCACAAGGGATAACCGCCAAAAATAAACAGCTTGCAGCCTTTTTATTATTGAAAAACATTATAGCAAAAAAAAGACCTGCGACCAACTACTCAGAAGGTTTGTTTTTATCGTCTACCATTTCAAAATCAGCATCGATGGCAGACGGCTGTTTTTTATGGTTATTTTGATCTTCTTTTTTACCTGTGTAGACATCAAATTTCTCTTTGCCCCAGCGCATTGTATCGGTATCAGCCATACCGTAAGTAAAACTGCCGATCATGCTATCGAGAATGAAGGTGCGGAGGAAGCGTCTAAAAGCTGGCCATAACAAGAGAAAGCCAACTGTATCTGTGACAAAACCTGGTGTAATTAAAAACACCCCAGCACCAGCAAGGCACACACCCTCAAAAATTTCGTCACTTGGGAGTTTATTTTCTGCTGCTTTGTTCTGCATCGCCATCAACAGGCTCACACCCTGCCTTTTGACAAGGTAGATCCCAACAATCGCTGTCAGCAACACAAGCCATACTGTTGTACCCGCACCAATTTCACCACCTACCTGCACAAACACGTAGATTTCAAGAATTGGAATAAGCAGTAACAGTAAAAACAACATCGGGTCGTACCTTATCTTATATTTGTGGTAGGAAAAAAGCTTTCACGAAGTAATCATTTTTACTTTGGTAGGGCAGGTATGGCGGTGACCATATATTCCTAACAAAGTAAGAATGAAAATCTTTTTAACACCTCACGGTTATTTTACAGGCGCATTATGCGCGATGTTCTGTTATATATCAAGATATGAAAGAATCAATACAAAGTAGAAAAGCTGTGCTGAGACTTCTCAAAGAAGTGTTGATACAGCGCCGCCCGCTCGATCAAATCACCGAAAAAGCTTTCCGTGATTTGCCAAACCGTGATCAATCTTTTGCCAACGCGCTCATACGTGCAACGCTGCGCCATATCGGTGAAATAGACGCTTTGGCTGCAAGTTTTATGAAACGTCCTTTTAAAGAACATAGCAAAGAGCAAAACATCCTCCGTATTGGGGTGGCACAACTCCTCTTTATGGATGGTGTGGCAGACTATGCAGCTATTGATACAACGGTAGAACTTGCTAAAAAAGAAGCTCCACGCGTCAGCAACCTCGTGAATGCGATTTTGCGCCAATGCCAACGTAGTGACTACACAGCACAGCCATCACTGAATATTCCTAGCTGGATGCAAGAACAAATTACAGCGGATTATGGCGATAAAGCAGAAGCCGTTCTTACAGCTATGAGCGCGCACCCTAATCTTGATGTTTATTTAAGAGATAATTCTCTTGCAGCGGACTATAATGCTATTGCAGAAAAACTCCCCTATACAGAAAACAGCTACCGCATTACCGATAAATCTTTAACAGCGACAGCTTTGCCGGGCTGGGCAGGGGGGAAAGTTTACGTGCAAGAAGCGATGGCACAATTGCCTGCACGCCTGCTCTCTCCCTTAAAAGTAGAAGGTGATGTATGGGATACCTGCGCTGCACCAGGTGGTAAAACAATTCACCTTTGTGATATTTTCCCAGAGCGTCACATCATCTCATCAGATATCAATGAAAAACGTCTGTCACTGGTAAAACAAAACCTCAAGCGCTGCCAACTTACCAATGCCAAAACAGATGTGATTGATGCCAGAAAAGCGTCTTTTGAGAAAGAAAGCCTTGCTGCAGCACTGGTTGATGCACCTTGTACGGCGACAGGCACAACAAAACGTCATGTCGATGTGCTTTATACCCGCACAGCGGAAGATGTCACATCCCTCAGCAAATTGCAGGTGCAACTCCTTGATGCAACAGCACCTCTTATTGCGCCGGGTGGTTTACTGGTTTACGCTACTTGTAGTTTATTTAAAGCAGAAGGGGAAGCACAGGTAGAAGCTTTCCTTGAAAGGCATAGCGACTTCGCACTTTCCCCTATTACTGCAGATGAGGTGGGTGGCAAAACTGAGCTGATTACCACACAAGGCACATTACGTGCCACACCAGATATGGGTACAGACGGATTTTTTGCAGCAAGGTTTGTTAAAAAATAAAGGGCAGTTAGGTGTTTGAGACGCTATCAGAAAATTTATTGTTTTTTGTAAAAACATATATTCTTTTTTGGCCCTTATTTGTCTTAATAGAACGCGCATTTCCTTACAAACATGTCCCCTTCTTTTCTAGAGACTTGCGTACAGAGCTTATAAGCGGCTTATTCAACCCGGTATTTATGGCCCATATTAATAAATTACTTTATACATTTTGCTCGATTTATATCCTCACCCCCTACCTTCCTTTTCAAATCTTTAATGCAACTATTGAAACATGGCCTTTTACCCTACAAGTAGCACTTGCAATATTCCTCATAGATTTTATTCAATATTTACGCCATCGTTTTGCACACAGATTTATTTGGAATTTCCATGCAATGCACCATGCAGTATCCGACTTACGTGCTTCTGTGCATTTCAAAATGCATCCTATTGAAACAATCGTAAACAACCTATTCCTTATTATCATCCTCTACGTACTCGGGTTTAACGCACATGCTATTCTTTGGGGAGAATATATTTTTATTATCTACAACTTATGGAATCATATTAATATTAACTTAAGTTACCCTTCTGTTTTCAGATACCTTTTTGCTAGCCCTAATTTTCATAAATGGCACCACGCCAAAGGTATAGAAGGAAAAGACAAAAACTTTTGTTCCATCTTCCCTATTTTTGACATTTTAGGTAAAACCTATTACTACCCCAAAGGGCAGCTTCCCGAAAGTTATGGTGTGATGAAGGTAGATAATACAGATCCTTTATACCAAAGTTTTTCTGGCGCTTTTATGTATCCCTTCAAAAAAATGTATAAACAATTCAAAAAAGAGGAAACATCTTCATGACTACGCGCCCGCATCATGACTTATCAGCATTACTGGATGATTACACCCCTTTTGATAAATTTGAAGTCTTACAAATTGAGCAGCTCCGTACCTTCTTAGCGGGTACAGACAATGCCTACGACTACAGCAATTTGCTGGCACATGTCGTCGCAGATGCTTGGATTTTGAGCCCTGACTTTCAAAAAGTGCTTTTAGTTGAAAATACATCTAACGGCTACTGGATGGCGCCAGGCGGACATTGCGATGGTGACCCAGATGTATATGCTACTGCCCTGCGCGAAACAGAGGAAGAGACAGGCCTCACTGGCATCACACCTTTAGTATCAGGAATTTTTGATATTAACTGCGGTTGCGTACCAGAGCGCAGTAAAGGAGAGGTTTTTATCCCACGTCACCTCCATTTTGATATTTGTTTTGCGTTTGTAGCTACAAGTGAACAGCCTCTTAAAATCAGCGATGAAAGTACCGACCTACAATGGGTTGATGTGGTTGACATCCCGCGGCTTAACTTCTTTCCTGAGCATATGCGTCGTTATGAAAAAACGCTGCAAAAATGGCATTTTGCGGAAATTTAGGCAAAAGAAAAGACCCTGCAAACGAGCAGAGCCTTTTCACACCAATCACCAAGGTGTTTTCGTTAAAAGAAATGTTATTTATTGTGCTTGTAACCAAGTGCATCAATCTTTTTAGGTGGTAAGTTCCAACCATTTTCTACAATTGTATTAAACAGAGGCAATTCACCGTCTAAAGAAAGGTTTTTTGGTTGATCTGAATTTTCCACATCTCTTTTGTGTAGATCATTCAACTCATCGATACTATACGTATCAACACCGATCGGATTTTTCAGTTTTTTGCAGATCGCCTGAATATCTTCAAGTTCAGCAGCAGTCACCCAATAAGGCACAAACTGAATCATTCCCCAGCAGTTTTTTTCATACTTCATGTCATAAGGATCCTTACGGATGCAATATGGACGCGCCCAAAACTCAGGATCTATCTTGCTAGGATCTGGCATCCAACCACCAAGTTTATCGGCACAGCGTTTCAATGTTTCCGACGGAAACGGAAGAAATTTATCCATATGGATAAACCCACCGGGTTTGCGAATCGCACGACTCCCAGGGTTAATTTCTGGTTGAGGTGTATCGCAAAGTACAAACTTACCATCTTTTGTCAGCAATAAAACACCTGTAGAAACACCACCACGCTTGGCTTGAGGTGAAATATATGTTTGATGATGTCCTGTTACTGTACGCAAAAATGATTGTAGCACTTTACCATGCTCACTTTGCATATCGAGCACAACTTTGCCATCTGGCGCATCTCTTTTGGCATCCATTAAAATCTGCCACTGTGCATCAGAAAGAATGTCTTTGATCTGCTTAAATAGATCATCATTGTTTGAAGTCATAGGAATTCTCCATAGGAGTAAAAAAGGGTGAAAAAGGAATGATGTTGTTGGATGTTACATTTAATATTATCCATTATGTATACAACACAAGAAAGAAAGTCAACCCTTTGCAGCGGCTTATAAGTTGTTTATACTGCCTTCATACATAATTTAAGGAACCCTACCCATGCTTATTGCCCCTTCTATCCTTTCGGCTGATTTTGCCAACCTAGCGACAGAAATAAAAGCTGTAGAAGCTGCAGGGGCAGATATGATCCACCTCGATGTCATGGATGGCTCTTTTGTGCCTAACCTCACTTTTGGCGCTCCTGTGATTGAAAAATTGCGCCCGCATACCGACCTCCCTTTTGATGTACACCTGATGATAGATAACCCAGAAAAGCATGTGAAAGTTTTTGCCGAAGCTGGTGCAGATATCATTACTGTACATGCTGAAGCCTGCACAGACCTTATTGGTACGTTAGAGATGATCCGTGCCTTTGGTAAAAAAGCAGGGGTAAGCCTCAAACCCGAAACGTTAGCCGAAGTTGCTGGCCATGTGCTTGACCATGTTGACCTCGTATTGGTCATGACAGTCAGCCCTGGTTTTGGCGGACAAGAGTTCCTTATAGAAGAACTTGATAAAATCAGAACGATTCGCAGCTGGATTGGTGAGGCGGGACACCCCGTCATTCTTGAGGTAGATGGTGGCATTAACGCCCAAACAATCGCTGAAGTAAAGCGTGCTGGCGCCGACGTTGCTGTTGCTGGAAGTGCCATTTTTAATGCTGCATACTACACAACAGCTATCAGCGACCTCAAAAATATCGCCGCAAACGCTTAAAATCGTTCAAAAAGTGAACAAACAGGCCTTTCGACTGTCGAGATTAGTTGCATCCCCCTGCGGCGAAG
>Ga0316207_10003555_pt1 | contig 14329 bp, 7 predicted proteins | sample 6weekpyrite_MG_FD_204943 | JGI IMG/M metagenome (GOLD analysis project Ga0316207, IMG submission 204943) | Microbial mat bacterial communities from mineral coupon in-situ incubated in ocean water Damariscotta River, Maine, United States -... | ecosystem: Environmental > Aquatic > Marine >... | reverse complement strand
CCTGCGTACAATGACATCTGGTCGTGGTCAGTTCTCTATGGAATTTGCACACTACCTGCCTTGTCCTAAGAACGTTTCTGACGAAGTTATTAAAGAAGCTGAAGAGCGTAAGAAAGCTAAGTAATTTTAGTTCTTCATACGACGTAAAAAAGCCGGGCTTGCCCGGCTTTTTTATTGCCTGTTATATTATAAATATAAACCACATTAGATAACTATCATTGAATTACGTATGCTAAGGTTTAATGCAATTCATTGGAAATTCGTTTTTGACGTTATTAAAACTTGAATGCATTTAACTGCTCATGGAGCGTGCAAATGCTCGTGCATTAACGACTTTTGGCAAACCGTTTGAATTTAGATATTTTTCAGATATATACTCCAGGGTAGCTAGTGAACCCCAGATGTAAAGTTCATTGTCGATTAATACAGGAACCTTAAAGTCTGAATTAAAGTGACTGGGGTTATCTCTGGTAGTATTGGTGAATAACGCGACTCGTTTTTCATTCAATGAAATTTGATTTTCTTTCAGAAATATCCATGGCCGGAGAGACCATGAAGAATAATTTTTATTGCCGATAACTAAAGTTGGATTTGACTATTCCTTTACCACTATCCCTGTTGAATTGTTGGATACATAAAATGGGATTCTTATAACGCTTATTGAATCAATTACAGGATTTCTCTAATCAGTGATTTTATAATATTCCGGGAACTCCCTTTAACATACAAAGTTTCTTCTTCAATAGTAAATCGACATCGCTCACCTGCAGGCGTGATGACGGTAAGGTCATCAATATCTGCTCTTGATTCCATATGGTGACGTTTGTATGCGGGTCCATATGAACGAGCTGGCAGCTTGGTATTAATGAATGTTTCGATATTCGCTGCGCCCTGTATTACTCCAAAAGGCGAAGCAGTCGACCACAAAGCATCAGGATGAAATAGTTTAGCAGCAGCAGCGCCATCACGCCTGTCTACACAATCAAGAAATTTCATTAATAACAAACGACGAGAATTACGTGCAGCATAACTGGTGTGAAGTAATGCCTGCGCCTGTAATGAATTAGGCTTATTTAATTCTTTCTCATATAACTTTTGAACATCACGGTTTTCAAATGAGCGTCTCCGTGGCGATTGTTTGTCCACACTGTAGATAGCATGCATACGCTTTTCTAATACCTTAGGGTCGGAAGACTTGGGTTCTCCACCACCGCCAAGGCAACCACCAACACATGCCATAACCTCAATGGCAACATACTCATCTCGCCATGCATCTGTCTGAAGCATTCGTTGCGCTGCTGCAATGCCATTGCAAATAGCGACCTTGCCTATTTTTGGGATCTCTGCAGTTTTTATTCCTGTGGTCACTCCACGTAGCTGGTGCCATTCAAGAGGTAGTGAGTCCTCTTCACTAATGAAATGTGATGTTGTTCGTACAACGGCTTCCATTACACCCCCTGAGGCGCCAAATATCTGGCCGGCTCCTGTACTTTCACCTAAGGGATGATCAAATACACCATCTTCATCTAATGCACAAAATCCTATGCCCCGCGCCTTAATCATTTTGGCCAGTTCGCGAGTTGTTAGTACATGATCTAAATCTCCTGAAACACCGGGGCGGACCGCTTCATCTTTTTTAGCAGTACATGGCATGATACTGACAACATAGGGTTCTGTTTTTCCCTCTGCAAAGTCGGGACCTAATGTACGTGCAAAGGCTCCCCTTTTAGTTAAAGCGCCATGCATTTGTTGTGGTGATTTAGTCGTGCTTAATTGTGGCAGGAGATCGGGGCGGTTAAGTTCAACCCAGTTTACCCAGCCAGGACAACAGGAAGTGAAAAGCGGTAATTGTTCTATTTTGCTGACATCTTGTTGTTGAAGTCTGCCTAATAATTCTGTTGCTTCTTCCATTACTGTCAAATCGGCAGCAAAATTAGTATCGAAGACGTAATCAAACCCGAGTAGTCTTAATGCATTGATAAGTCGGCCCGTACTGACTGTACCGGGCTTCATGCCAAACTCCTCACTAATAGCAATACGGGTTGCTGGCGCAACTTGGACAGCTGATACATGTCTATGAGCATCGAGTGTGTGCAGTACATCATGCCAGTGTGGTGTTTCAATCAAAGCACCTACAGGGCAAACAAGTGTGCATTGACCACAGGATATGCATTTGGTGTCAGCTAATGACTGATCAAATACAGTGACTGCTACACGACCAGCCCCCCGTTCGGCAAAACCGATAATATGCTGTTGCTGACCAGCATCACCACATGCCTCAACACATAAACCACATTCGATACATTTAGTCAGGTCTCGCCAGATACTGGGTGAGGTATGATCGGTAAGTGTATGTTCAGGGTGTTCAGCAGAACCGGGTGGTAATTTTTCCCAGTTGTCTTCCAATTGATTTTCATTGACGAAACTTTGCAGCTTACAAGAGCCACTGACTTCACAATGTATACAGTCATTAGGGTGGCGAGCTAACATCCAGGCAGCATCAGTTTTACGAAATTCAAGCAGGTCACTTGTATCTGTATCAACAACATCACCATCATTAGCTAGAGTGACACAGGCGGGTTGTGGTTTGTCCTGTCCTGCAACCTCTACCAGACAAAGACGACATACCGCGCGGCATGGCAGTCTGGAGTAATAACATAGCGTAGGGATATGCACGCCAGCTTTTATACTGGCATTTAGTAAAGTCGAGCCCTTTTCGACCTGAACGACCCTTCCATTAATAGTAAGATTGATCATAAGTTCACGATATCATAAATACTAAACTTGTGAAAATCTATACTATGAATCGACCATATATTTTTAACTATAAGTCTTTATTTTAAAAGGATCTGTTTAACTATATTTGTAATATAGTCGTCTATAATATGAGGATTAATTAACTTCTACCCTATGTATATGCCCCATAAGCTCTTTCTAGTATTGTTTATACTTTTTATTAGTTGTTCCTCTGCAACAGCTACTATCGAAATAAAGTCGAATGAAGTTTATTACTTTATCGAATCAGATAAGACGTTATCTCTTAGAGAGGCCAAAGAAAGATTAGTAGCTGGTGAATTTTCAAAAACCACACCTGATGACTTAACTTTTGGTATCAACTCAAATCCTGTATGGGTGCATCTACAGATTATTAATTCGACAAATAAAACTGAAAGTCATCGCTTCGTTGCCGGTATGACCTGGATAGACTATTTAGATTTATATTTTAGTAATGACAATGGTAATTTAATTGAGCTTAAAGCGGGTGATCGCAGACCTGGTGCACCATTCACTGTACCCGGAATTGGTATTGCATTTGATCTGGAGTTAACACCAGGAATAAATAATATCTTTCTTCGTGCTCAAACGGTTGATTCAATTATTTTCCCAATCAAGCTCATTGAACAGGCTGATATCACTAAAACATATTCAACAACCTATATTTATTATGGCTTGATTTATGGTTTCCTGATTGCGCTTATTATTATTAATTTGATGTTCTTTAGGGTGCTAGGAAATAAAGTTTATCTCTATTATTCCCTTGCCATATCCTCATTTGTTTTTATTAATATAGGATATACCGGTTATGGGCTGTATTTTTTCTGGTCAAATTATCCAGAATTTCAGAATTTTGCAGTACTAAGTTTTCTGGTTATCTATAGTATTCTGTTCTTGTGCTTTGGCAGGAGCTTTTTGCGTATAGATACCTCCAGCCCAAAAATTAGCAAAGTAATTAAAGCTTATCAATTATTTGGGATAATAATTATATTACTGGCTTTGCTTTACAATGACCAATTAATGGTTGGTCTTGTGTCATATTTTTATTTGGCTACATCTGCATTTGTTTTTCTTATATTAAGTTCAATTTACTTTAATCAGGCAGAAGAAGGGAAATATTTTTTTGCAGCTGTTGTAGCGGGTATGACAGGTGTTATTACTTCTGATCTGGTGGTTATCGGCGTACTTCCCTATACAGAGGTTTTTTACCATGCTGCTGAAATTGGTATTACTTTAGAGTCAGCTATTCTCGCCCTCGCATTAACACGCCAAATTAAACTTCGGGAATTATCTCGACTCCGCTCAGAGCACCTGGCTCACTTTGATCCTTTGACCGAACTTCATAATCGACGATCGTTTTATGAAATAGCTGAGCCAATAATGAATAAGGCTATGAATACTCAAACAGACTTAAGTATTATCATGATCGATGTCGATAAATTTAAACTTATCAATGATGAACATGGCCATTCAGTCGGTGATCAGGCTTTAAAAATAATTTCACAGCGTATTAACACGCAACTTCGAAAGCAAGACTTTGCTGTTCGCTGGGGTGGTGAAGAGATATTGATTATGTTGCCGGAAACGACAATAAATGAAGCAGAGAACCTGGCCGAGCGAATAAGAAATAATATATCAGAAAATCCTTTGATTTTAGATAAGGCGATTCTTGATACAACCATAAGCTTAGGTGTCGCAAGTTTACAAAATCAGAAAAATCTTGATGAGCTCATTAATACCGCAGACCTTGCCTTACTAAATGCAAAACAAACAGGACGCAATAAAACTGTTGTGGACTCAGCTCTTTAAATATATATCAACTCTTAGCATTCGTTTATTTAATACTAAAGTAAAAATGAGCGCAGGCTTAATTTTTGGCTGACTTATTTAATGCTCTTAATCTCTTTAGCTTTTCAGATATTTTTATTTCAAGACCACGATCAACCGGATGATAAAATTCCTGTTCACCCATTTCATCCGGAAAGAATGTAGCACCTATTGCAAAAGCATCAGGTTCATCATGTGCATAACGATAGCCTTTTCCATAATCCAGTTCTTCCATGAGTTTGGTTGGAGCATTTCTTAAATGCATGGGCACTTCCAGTGTTCCATTGTTACGTGCAGACTGTTTTGCTGCTTTTAAGGCCATATATGAGGCATTACTTTTTGCTGCCGAGGCTAAATAAGTAATAGCCTGTGCCATAGCCAGTTCGCCTTCCGGAATGCCCTGTCGCTGAACTGCATCCCATGCATTTAACGCGAGTTGTAGTGCTCTTGGATCAGCATTGCCGATATCTTCACTTGCTATAGAAACCATTCTTCTGGCAACATAAAGTGGATCACAGCCACCGTCCATCATTCTGCAATACCAGTATAATGCCGCATCCGGGTTACTGCCTCTTACAGATTTATGGAATGCTGAGATCTGGTCATAAAATATCTCACCACGGTTATCAAAGCGTCTTAAACCCTGAGTGCTAACCGCTTCGATGGTTTCTTTTGAAATTAGTAAATCATCACCATTTACGGAAGCTAGTTCAACTGCGATTTCTAGTAAATTAAGCGAGCGTCTTGCATCACCATCAGCCGCTTTTGCAAGCATTAATAGCAGTTCATCTTCGATTTGAATCTTTTGATTGGCTAATAACGAGTCTGACTCGAGTGCGTTCTTTAAAACTTGCACAAGGCTGGCATCAGCAAGACTTTTTAATACATACGTTTTTGTGCGTGATAATAATGCGTTATTGAGTTCGAATGATGGGTTTTCGGTCGTTGCACCGATAAAAAAAACTGTGCCATCTTCGACATAAGGTAGAAAAGCATCTTGTTGAGACTTATTAAAACGGTGTACTTCATCAACAAACAGGATGGTTGGTTTTTGATAAACCTCCTGAAATTGTTTGGCCTGCTCTATTGCCTGTCTGATGTCTTTTACACCTGATAATACTGCAGAGATACTTAAGAACTGTGCATTGCAATAATTGGCTATCATTCTTGCTAATGTTGTTTTGCCGGTGCCAGGTGGGCCCCAGAATACCATTGAGTGCAGACGTTCATTTTCAATGGCGATTCGCAGAGGTTTGTCTTCGGCCAAAATGTGTTCCTGACCAATGTAATCGGAAAACTGCTCTGGACGTACTCTGTCTGCTAACGGTCGGTATGCCTGAATTTCAGACATTAGTTATTCGCCACCAATAACGTCAGCATTTTTAGGTATGACAAATTCAAAACGGTGTTTTTTGAAATTTGGTGAAGTCGTTATGTCTCTGAATTTAATGACTGTTGTCTGACCAAAGCCATCAATCATTTTCAGGCTGCGTATCAGGTTGTCTTTTAATCCAATCTGAATATTATTAAATTCACTGTCACCGGACTTTGACGTAAGCTCAAGCCAGCTAACACCATTAACGACATCAAGTCTTAATATATTAAAATCTTTTTCTATATCGGTTTTATTAAATAATAAAACCATTGATGTTTTGGATAAGGATCTGTCGACAGGTTTAATCGTGACTTGTTCGAGTTCGCTATCGTACATCCATATTTTTTTACCATTAGACATAATAACCTGAGGATAAGGTTCTTCGTAATCCCATGCAAACCTGCCTGGTTTTTGCAGAGAAAAAATGCCGGCCGAAAACTGCAATTCCGCACCCGATTCATCGAACAGACTCTGACTAAAAGCGGCTTTAAATTTCAGTGATTTTTTTAGAAAGTTTTTTAACTGAGACACACCTGTATTTTCGGCAACTGATAATTGAGTTGTTGAAATCAGGATTATAAAAACTGATAGTGATAGTTTTAAAAGTTTATTCATTATTTGATTCATTAAAGTTAAATTTCTACCGGTGGCGGCGCTAATACTTCACGACTACCGTTTGATTGCATCTGTGAGACCACACCCGATGCTTCCATTTCTTCGATCATGCTTGCAGCACGGTTATAGCCTATTCTTAATCGTCGCTGTACATAAGAGATAGATGCCTTACGACTTTCTGTAACTATTTTAACAGCTTCATCATACAGTACATCGCTTTCACCTTCTTTTTTGGCAGGAGCTTCGCCTGGCAGCATGCCAATTTCGGAATTATCATCCAGAATTGATTGCACATACTCTGGTTTACCCTGCTCTTTAATATGCGCAACAACAGCATGCACCTCATGATCATCGACAAAGGCACCGTGTACGCGCTCAGGGATGCTCTGCCCGGCATTCATATATAACATGTCACCATGACCGAGTAACTGTTCTGCACCCATCTGATCAAGAATGGTTCGTGAATCAACTTTTGATGATACCTGAAAAGCAATTCTACTGGGTATGTTTGATTTAATCAGGCCAGTAATAACATCGACTGATGGTCGTTGTGTAGCAAGAATCAAATGAATACCACAGGCACGGGCTTTTTGTGCAAGGCGTGCAATCAACTCTTCAATCTTTTTACCGACGACCATTATCAAGTCTGCAAATTCATCGATGACAATGACAATATAGGGTAAGTGTTGCAGATCTTCTGGTTCGTCCCCCTCTGCGGCTTCTTTACGATTAAACAAAGGATCTTTAATCGGTTCACCTTTGTCGGCGGCCTCTTTAACCTTTTTGTTGTAACCGGTAATGTTTCTGACACCTAGCGCCGCCATAAGTTTATAACGTTTTTCCATTTCCGCCACGCTCCAGCGAAGCGCATTGGCTGCATCACTCATGTCGGTGACTACGGGCGTTAATAAATGTGGAATATCATCATAGACATTCAATTCCAGCATTTTCGGGTCAACCATAATCAGTCGCAGTTGCTTAGGTGAGCTCTTATAAAGCAGGCTGATTAACATGGTGTTAATGCCAACAGATTTACCTGAGCCGGTAGTACCAGCGACTAACAGGTGTGGCATCTTCGCGATATCAGCGACTACAGGATGGCCGGAGATATCTTTACCGAGTCCTACTGTTAATGGTGATGCTGCTTTATCAAAGTCTTTTGATTGCAATATTTCGCTAAGGTAGACAATCTCGCGGTCTTCATTCGGTATTTCTAAACCGACTACTGATTTACCGGCAATGACTTCAACAACGCGAACACTTGGTACTGATAATGAGCGGGCAAGGTCTTTTGAAAGCGCAGTAATTTTTGCCGCTTTTATACCCGGCGCAAGATCCAGTTCAAAACGTGTAATGACAGGCCCCGGGTTTACCGCGACCACCTCAACCTCTACACCAAAATCAGCGAGTTTTAATTCAACCAGTTTTGACAAGGCTTCAAGTGCTTCTTTCGAGAACCCGTTGGTATTGTTTTTTGCTTCGTCTAATAAGCGCAGCGGTGGAATACTGGTTTCAGGGGCATCAAATAACTGGATCTGAGATTCTTTAATTGCCCGTTCACTGACTTCCGGTTTTTTCATGACGGGTTCAATGCGCACAGGTTTTTTACGTTTCTCTTCTTTTTTCTTCTCTTTCTGGATTATTTCTTTACGCGCTTGTTTAGCAACAACGCCGGCTTTTTGAACTTCTTTTTTATCTTTGAACTGTTTGATTTTAGACAACAGGAATTCATAGGCATTAATACAGGCCAGCCCGATCATATCCATAATGCCAAACCAGGTCAGACCGGTGAATAAGGTAACGCCGCCCATTAGTACGGCAAGTAGCAATAAGGTAGAACCCAGCAGACCAAAGATATTAATCAGGCCATCACCAAGGAAACGGCCTAATATGCCACCGCCATCTAAAGGCAAAGTTCCTTCGGCGATAAAGAAGTGAATACTGGCCAGTGAGCAGCCGGCTAATAAAGTGAAGAAAAACCCCATCCAGCGAATACTGAGGGTTTTATAATCGGCCGTATGATCCTCTTTTTTACCCCGAAGCACTAACCAGCCGCTATAGGCGATCATTAACGGAAATAAATAAGCCAGATAGCCAAACAGATACAGAAAGACATCAGCTATCCATGCACCAGCATGTCCGGTGTAATTATGTACAACATCTCGAGGACCGGCATGTGACCAGCCAGGGTCATCAGGGCTGTAGGTAATCATCGCTGCCAGTAAAAACAGTGCGATTGCGATCAACAGATACAGGCCGCCTTCTCTTGCACCACGACCAATATGAGTGGTTAATTGAGGCAGTGATTTAGTCTCTTTTGTGCGACGTGCCTGCGCCAATGAATATCCCCTGAGAATGTAAAATTATTATGGGTAAAATAATAACGATTATTGAAGGAAATTGCAGTAAAACTTTGTTTTTATTGTTAATTTTGAGCAAACTCTTCGATTAATGCAGGCAGAATTATCTGCCCTTGCTCAATATTAATGGCATTACGGATTATGTCATGTGCAAACACTCCAGAATCGGCTATTTTAAGGACTGATGGTGCGATAACTGCCGATAAAGCCTGTGATGCCGTTCTTGGAACAGCACCGGGCATATTCGTTACACCAAAATGCGTGACACCGTGCTTTGTATAAGTAGGTGATTCATAGTTTGTTGGACGCATTGTTTCTACACAGCCCCCCTGATCGATGGCGATATCAACAATAACAGCGCCTTTTTTCATTGATTTAACCATCGCTTCAGTGACGAGTTTTGGCGCGTGTTTATCAGGAATCAGGACAGCACCAACCACTAAATCAGCATCGACTATGATTTCTGCCAATGTTGATGCATCTGAGAGTTGTGTACAGACTCTCTCGCCTGACTGCTTTAGCTGACTGAGTCGCTGTTCGTTAATATCAAAGACCGTTATATTAGCGCCCATTCTATCGGCTAGTTTAACAGCTTCATAACCAGCCTGGCCTGCACCAATGACCACAACCGAACCTCTATCTGCCTCGCCAACTCCACCTAATAAGATGCCCTCTCCGCCCATGGGTTGGTGTAATAGATGAGTACCTATCTGTATCGCCAATTTTCCAGCAATATGGCTCATGGGCGATAGAATTGGACGTTTATTATCGTCAGTAACAACACTTTCAAAGGCGATGGCAGTACAGCCAATCTCGCATAACTGATCAACCAGAGGCTTATTGGCAGCCAGATGTAAAAAAGAGAACACGATATGATGAGCTTTAAGGTGTAATAAATCTGATTCAACCGGCTCTTTAACCTTAACGATAAGCTCAGCTGCTTCATAAAGAGCAGATGCGTCTTCAACAATATGACAGCCGATCGATTGATAGTCATTATCATCATAGCCGCTTAAACACCCCGCATCATGCTGAACAAAGATCTGATGCCCTGCATCGATTAAAAGGCCACAAGCATCAGGTATCAACCCTACTCGCCCTTCGAGTATCTTCATTTCTCTGGGAATACCGATCTTCATGTACTGTACACTCCGTAAACACGTTATGAGATTATGACACTTCCCGAGGCATAAGCCGCTATGATTTAAACAAACAATTAACGCGATTTATAATAACAATGAATTTATCGCTATTTGTGTCATCAGACTATTATCAAAATGATAAAGCGAATGCTAATATAGGCGCAATTAAATTTAATAAGAAATGACTCAAATACTGAGCATCAATATTGGGAATTCAAACACATGAGTGAAGTAAAACATTGCCGACTGTTAATTTTGGGCTCTGGCCCTGCTGGTTACACGGCTGCGGTATACGCTGCGCGTGCTAACCTCAACCCTGTACTGGTTACCGGTATGGAAATGGGTGGTCAATTAACAACCACGACAGAAGTAGATAACTGGCCGGGTGATGATGCGGGTGTTCAGGGTCCTGAACTTATGGAACGCATGAAAAAACATGCAGAACGCTTTGGTACAGAAATTATTTTTGACCACATCCATACTACCAAGCTGGATGAAAAGCCTTATCGCCTGATAGGTGATTCAAACGAATACACCTGTGATTCACTCATCATTGCAACCGGTGCTAGTGCCCGTTATCTTGGTCTTGAATCCGAAGAAGCCTTTAAAGGCAAAGGTGTTTCTGCCTGTGCAACTTGTGATGGTTTCTTCTACCGTAATCAGAAAGTTGCTGTTATCGGTGGTGGAAATACAGCGGTTGAAGAAGCCTTGTATTTATCTAACATTGCCTCTGAAGTGGTTATTGTTCACCGTCGTGATCAGTTCCGTTCTGAGAAAATCCTTGCAGATCGCCTGATTGAAAAATCAAAAAATGGTAACGTTACTATCGAATGGGATGCAACACTTGAGGAAGTATTAGGTGATGATTCTGGTGTAACCGGTATTCGTATTAAGAGCACAAAAGACGACAGCACAAAAGATATCGATGTCATGGGTTGTTTCATTGCGATTGGTCACAGCCCGAATACGGGTATTTTTGAAGGCCAGTTAGAAATGAACAACGGCTACTTAAAAGTTCAAACTGGTTCAGAAGGCAATGCAACACAAACCAGTATTCCAGGTATTTTTGCAGCCGGTGATGTGAGTGATCACATTTATCGTCAGGCCATTACTTCTGCTGGTACGGGTTGTATGGCGGCGCTGGATGCCGAAAGATACCTTGATGAATTAGAAGACAAAACTAAGTCGTAAGTCTCTAGTCCGAAGTCTTTAGTTAAAAGACAAACAAAAAGGCCGCTAACTCAAAATGAATTAGCGGCCTTTTTTATGTTTGCCTTATATCTTTTAACTCGGGACTTACAACTTTAGACTAACAACTGTGTTTACCCCACCCAAACACGTGCGTTACGGAACATGCGCATCCACGCTGCATCTTCATTCCACTCATCCGGGTGCCATGAATTTTGTACGGTACGGAATACACGCTCAGGATGCGGCATCATGATCGTTGCGCGTCCGTCGTTGGTAGTGAATGCTGTTAAACCATCCGGAGAACCGTTTGGATTAGCAGGATACTGTTCTGTTGAGTTGCCCTGATGATCAATATAACGAGCTGAAGAAATCGCATCGGCGATATCATTTTTATATTCAGCACGTCCTTCACCGTGCGCAATAGCAATTGGCATTTGAGAGCCAGCCATATCTTTAAACAGAATGGATGGCGACTCAACAATTTCCAGCATGCTGAAACGTGCTTCGAACTGTTCAGAATTATTACGAACAAAATGCGGCCAGTTTTCAGCGCCTGGAATTAAATCCTTAAGATTTGCCATCATCTGACAACCATTACAAACACCTAAACTAAAAGTGTCATCACGGTGGAAGAATGTTTTAAAAGATTCACGAACTTTTTCATTAAACAAAATTGTTTTAGCCCAGCCTTCTCCAGCACCTAAAACATCACCATATGAGAAACCACCACAGGCTACTAAACCTTTAAAATCGTTCAGATCAACACGCCCTGCCAGAATATCACTCATGTGAACATCTTGTGCAGAGAAACCAGCACGATCAAAAGCCGCGGCCATTTCAATCTGACCGTTCACACCCTGCTCACGCAAGATAGCGACTTTAGGTCGTACACCGCTTGCAATAAAACCAGCAGCAACATCTTCATCAACATCGAAACTTAATGATGCGTAAAGGCCTGTCGCCTGCTCATCAGTTATCGAATCAAATTCTTGTTGCGCACATTCAGCATTGTCGCGGATAGATTGAATCTGGTAACTGGTTTCTGCCCATGCTTGTTGTAACTCAGTGCGATCAAGTTTAAGCATTGAATAATTATTAGATACAAACTCAATATTTTGTGAATCATTTACCGAGCCTATTACATTGACACAACCCTCAAGGCCGTTATCAATGAATGTATCCATCACTGTTTCAATATCGGAAACTTTAACTTGTAATACGGCACCTAGCTCTTCAGAGAAAATAGCAGATGTTTCATCTGATTTTTGAACTAAGTTATCGAGTTCAACGGTGGCACCACAATGACCGGCAAAACACATTTCAGCCAGTGTTGATAATAAGCCGCCATCAGAGCGATCGTGATAAGCAATAATTTTCCCGTCACTATTCAGTGCCTGTACTGATTTGAACATGCCTTTTAACAAAGCGGGATCATCGAGATCAGGTGCTTCTGTACCTAATTCCTGATAAACCTGAGCCAGTGCAGATGCGCCTAACCGGTTTAAACCTTTAGACAGGTCTACCAGTACTAAAAAGGTTTTACCCTGATCGGTACGTAGTTCTGGCGTTAACGTTTTACGTACATCAACGACAGGAGCAAAGCCTGTGATGGTGACTGACAATGGAGACGTTACGGCTTTTTCTTCGCCATCTTGCTGCCAGACTGTTTTCATTGATAATGAATCTTTACCAACAGGAATAGCAATACCCAGTTCAGGACAAAGTTCCATGCCGATGGTTTCAACAGTATCAAATAAACGCGCATCTTCACCAACGTGACCTGCCGGAGCCATCCAGTTTGCGGATAATTTAATATCAGAAAGCTCGGCAATATTTGCTGCCATAATATTGGTGATAGATTCAGCAACCGCCATGCGACCAGATGCCGGTGCGTTCAATAAGGCAATCGGTGCTTTTTCGCCCATTGCCATTGCTTCACCTTTGTTGGTATCAAAAGATGAAGTCGTAACGCCAACATCAGCTACCGGAATTTGCCAAGGGCCAACCATTTGATCTCTGTTAATCATACCGGTAACGCTGCGATCACCAATGGTGATTAAAAAAGATTTACTACCAACACCCGGCAAGCGCATTACACGAAATGCCGCTTCTGTTAAATCAAGCTCTATAAAATTAAACGGCTTTTGAGCAATGTTTTCATGCATTACTTTTCGCGTCATTTTTGGTGGCTTACCCAGTAACACTTCCAGTGGCATATCAACCGGGGAGTTTCCAAAGTGCGGGTCTTTAACTTCAAGTTGTTTTTCTTTTGTAGCCGTACCTAAAACAGCATATGGCGCACGTTCTCGTTTACATAGAGCTTCAAATTCTTCAAGCTGATCTGCAGCGATTGCAATAACATATCGTTCTTGTGATTCATTGCACCAGATTTCATGTGGTGCCATACCCGGTTCATCGTTTGGTATTTTGCGCAAATCAAAAACAGCACCCATGCCTCCATCGTTAACTAACTCAGGTAAAGCATTTGATAAACCACCGGCACCCACATCATGAATAGAAACGATTGGGTTGTTGGCACCTTTTTGCCAGCAGCGGTCGATCACTTCCTGACAACGACGTTCGATTTCCGGGTTACCACGCTGCACAGATGCAAAGTCTAAATTTTCAGCACTGGTTCCACTAGCCATTGAAGATGCTGCACCACCACCTAAACCAATAAGCATAGCGGGACCACCTAAAACAACAATCGGTGTGCCTTCGGCAATCGGGTTTTTATCGATATGATCACGTTTAATATTTCCGAAGCCACCTGCGAGCATGATCGGCTTGTGATAACCACGAACTTCATTGCCATCAAGCCCCGGAACGCTTTGCTCAAATGTACGGAAATAACCATTGATATTTGGACGACCAAATTCGTTATTAAAAGCAGCGGAACCCAATGGCCCTTCGATCATAATATCTAAAGCAGAAACGATGCGGCCCGGTTTACCATAATCGATTTCCCATGGCTGACCGTAACCTGGAATTTGTAAATTTGAAACAGAGAAACCTGACAAACCCGCTTTTGGTTTTGAGCCACG
>Ga0316207_10003554_pt1 | contig 14331 bp, 12 predicted proteins | sample 6weekpyrite_MG_FD_204943 | JGI IMG/M metagenome (GOLD analysis project Ga0316207, IMG submission 204943) | Microbial mat bacterial communities from mineral coupon in-situ incubated in ocean water Damariscotta River, Maine, United States -... | ecosystem: Environmental > Aquatic > Marine >... | reverse complement strand
GGCTAACGGGTAGAGATTTCTGATTCAAACAATACTGTCGGTAAGGCTGCAAGCTGCAGCCGCGTTAATCCGGATCCAGTTATCTATTTACTCATCCTTGATATCGTTTCAATGCGTCAATGCGCTTAGAAAGAGGTGGGTGTGTCATGAATAATTTCTTGATGCCTTGACCAAGGCCACCGTTGATCCCAAAAGCAGCAATTTGATCTGGCAAGTGAGGTTCGTTTACTGTCCCCTGGAGTCGTTGTAAAGCCGCGATCATTTTCTGTCGACCTGCCAGGTCAGCGCCACCTATGTCGGCACGGAATTCGCGCTGACGGCTGAACCACATCACAATCGTACTGGCGAGAATGCCAAGGATAATTTCAGCAACAATGGCTGTTATCCAGAACGCCGGGCCATGGCCACGTTCGACCTTGAATACAACGCGGTCGACAATGTGGCCGATAATGCGTGAAAGAAAGATAACAAAGGTATTTACGACACCCTGGATCAAGGTCAGGGTCACCATATCGCCATTGGCAATATGGCTAACCTCGTGGCCAAGCACGGCCTCTGCCTCATCCTGGGTCATTGAGTTCAATAGCCCGGTACTCACGGCAACGAGCGAATTGTTCCGTGACATACCGGTGGCGAAGGCATTCACGTCGGGGGCATCGTAAATGGCAACTTCCGGCATACCGATACCGGCTCGTTCTGCCTGTCGTTGAACAGTGTTAAATAGCCAATTTTCCTGTGCAGTACGTGGTGACTCAATGACCTGGGCGCCAGTTGAGCGTTTGGCAATCCATTTCGACATGGCTAAAGAGATAAATGAGCCACCAAAACCAAATACAGCAGCAAAAATCAGCAGACTGTTGATATCAAGGCCAACACCCTGTTGGTCAAGAATGCTTTCCACGCCAAGAATTCTCAGAGTGATGCCAAGCACCAGCACAATTGCGATATTGGTAGCCAAAAACAAGGCGATACGTTTCATTTATAACTCCAGAGATATTTGCGAGGTATTATATGGGGAGTATTCTGCCTAATCTCAAGCCAACGTAACTGAATATTAGGGAAAATCAGCGGCTGATTAAATAAAAAATCGCCTAATATTCGGTGATTTTAGGAGAAGATATCATCTCGGGCACTGGATATGCCGCTGCCACCGAGCTTGATGGAAAGTTTCACGTTGTCAGGCAGGTCAGCATTGGCCATGGCTTCTTCAAGTGAAATTTTATCTTCTTTGATCAGACGGATAAGGTCATCCTCAAATGATAGCTGACCCGTACCAGAGGTCTTTGCAAGGGCTTCTTTTACCGTGTGCAGATTTCCTTCGCGTATTGTCTTTTTTATCCCTGCAGTGTTCTGCAAAATTTCCAGTGTGGGTAAGAGTTTTTGGTCGTGCTTGTTAATGACCAGACGCTGTGAGACCACTGCGCGCAACGATAGGGACAGGTCCATGAGTACTTGCTTGCGCGCAGACTCGGGAAAGAAATTTGTAATGCGTTCCAGGGCCTGGACCGTGTTGGCCGCATGTATGGTTGATATGCATAAGTGCCCGGTTGTTGCATACGACATGGCATGTTTCATGGTTTCTTCATCACGAATTTCACCGAGCAGGATGACATCGGGTGATTCGCGAACGGCATGACGTAAGCCGTCATCATACGTAAGTGTATCGATGCCCACTTCGCGCTGATTAACAACTGACTTCTTATGGGTGTGGATAAATTCAATGGGGTCTTCCAGCGTTAGGATATGACCGGTTCTATGTCGATTACGGTAATCAATCATGGAGGCCATGGTAGTGGATTTACCAGAACCGGATGAACCGGCGATAAGGATAAGGCCACGCTTATCCATGATCATGTTTTTAAGGCTAGCGTTAAGTTGTAATGTTTCTATCCCCGGTATTTCCCACTTAATATAGCGAATCACCATAGCGACCTGGCCACGTTGGAAGAAGACATTGATCCTGAAACGACCTACGTTATAAACCGAATAAGCGGTATCAAGTTCCAGGGTCTCTTCGAACGTACGAATCTGATTGTCTTCAAGCACAGAATAGGCAAGTTCTTTAACTTGATCCGGCTGAAACGGCACCTCGCCGATTGGTGCAGTAATGCCCTCGATCTTGATATGGGCGGGTGCACCCGCGGTAAAAAACAGGTCAGAGCCATCTTTGGCTACCAGTAGGTCAAGGTATTGTTGGAGTTTCATATTACTCACCAGCGAATAAACGAAGAATTATTAATGTATCGGGCCCGTATGAATATTACAACCATGTCGGTCAGACCAGGCGTGACGCGGTCGACAAATCACTGTGCTGGAACGATCCAGCCATGCTTATAAAAATACAGGTCAGATATGGGCAGTAATATCGTTTGCAGTGTTGTTTTAGATAAACACCTCATCCTTGCCAACACCGGGTGCAACGGGTTTTTCTATTTTAATGTCAGCAATACGCTTTGCCAGCACGGCGATAGCGCGTTGTAGTGTTTCCGAGATGCCAAGCATGGCGACTTGGTTAAAGTTTCTTGCCGCAGGAGTTTCGAGAAATGCCTTGTAGTCATTCAGGTCTTCGTCACTGATCGCCTGGTAGCTGTAAGCAAAGGAAAGGACAACAAACTGCTGAATACCTGTTCGAAGATTTTCAACCTGATTCTGGACCTGGGCTTTGTAAGCATCGAGTTGCCGTGGGGCTTCGGGCTCTAATACACTGGAAAAGGCGGATACCACTGCAAGCTGGGTATGGATATGCAGGTCAAGTGTAAACTGTGTGGCGCTGAGTAGTTTATCGACTGAGCGAGCGTAGTCAATTCGCTTCTGATCTTTCAAGAGTGATGCGGATTGCTGGAGCATCTCATGGTATGCCTCCGGGGTTGAGGCATGCTCTTCGGCCGCTGTGATCGTTTTTCCTGCGCGGGATTCATACCATGAAAGAATGTCTTGCGTATCGTTAACGTTCAGCGACTGTGAAAGTTTGTTACCAATTTCATTCAGCATGACTGTCGTATTCATGGCATCATCAACCATTGCCAGCATTTCCTTGAATGTGTCGTCCTGGATGCCATGGTCTTGTTGCTTTGCCTGCAGCATACCCTCTTTTATAAAGCGAGGGAACTCCTCAACCTGGTTGGTGATACCTGAGATTTGTAATAGTCGGGTAGTCGTCGGGCTTAGTTCATTTGCAACACTGAATTTACCGTATGAAATAAATATTACCAGCAGCAGTAATTTGTATGCATGACCTGGCATGTTAAAGCATTGCCAGCATCAGGTTGTGGCCGCCGAGGAAACAGACCCAGACAACAACCGTGAGCCAATGGATGAGGACAGGTGCCCATAATGAACGTGACATAATGTAGGCAAGGCTGCAGGCAATGCCGAGAAAAAAGGCGATGACAAGGAAGTAGCCATCCAGAAAAATCTCTTGAGCGGCTGGGTTGATCGTAAGGGCATTAAACGGATGCCACAGTACAAATATTACACTGCTGAGGAGGGTGTAAAAAATAATCGACTTCATACCTTTGTCGCGGGTATTGATGGGAATGATTAGTCCGCGAAACAGGATCTCTTCGAACAATGAGGGAAATACAATAAGGATAAATGGCATTGCATAGATCAGATTTGAATCCATTACCTGGACAGAAAGCAGGCCAGAATTAAAACCAATCAGCAGGGCAATGGGGATATATGCGAGGGTGACTATGAGAGAGAAACCCACTGCGTGCCGTGGGGGTGTTTTCAGGCCTTTTAAAAGATTGTTACGAATAAACGTTAGCATGGCATATGAGGTTCTTGTTTTAGTATTTAAGTGGCTGGTTTATGTCGCTTGGCCTCATCATGCATCTTCGCATGCTGCCTCCATCATTAAAAGCCTGAATGGATCTGTATGACGATGAAGCGAGTTTTCTTCACGCCAGTCATCCTGGAGGTTATAGGCTTCTGATTCCAGATTACCCCAGCACGCACCGACATTCTTGTCATTATGCCATTGGATATAGTGTACCAATTCATGGAGGAGTCTCGCCTGGTCCTGAGTGTCAGATGGATTGAAATCTTCGTGTAGGTATATCGTGACTCCCCGGTTATAGAACGCCTTCAGGTTAGTTGCTTCACAGGTGCTACGATTATCTATGCCATATTGCTTACATAGATTAGCTTTCTCGGTCATGACGATATTAGGCTGGTCAACGCGTAAATCGTACTCAGTATTTAGATTAATCCATCCTAATAAGCTTAATATAAGTGTATCCATTGCCGGCACCATGGATGTTCTATGTATAACTATTATAGGTGGGATTGAGGTTTTTGCGATGAGAATACGAAAAACTCAGAACATTCAAGCGTACACATTGTCAGGTATTGAGGCGCTTGATCGCTTGTCGAAGTAGGTAGATTTCGTCTGGGCGTTGATGACGTGTATAGCGATAGCGAATATAGGTTGTTGTAATCGACTTTAGTGGGGCGGCCAGCTGCGGGTAGTTCGCAATCAGGCGATTGCAATAATCACTGGGGCCCTCATGGTTATGCCTTGGTGTTCCTCGTTTACCCATAATATGGCAGAACCGTTCGTACAGTACACCGACGGGGTCTTGTTGTTTCTTGTTTGAAAGCATAAAGAATGAGAACAGGGCAACCAGAAAACCGATAGATGCAAGTATGATCATTGCTATAGGTACTATATGCAGATTACTAAGTCCGAGTTTCTCGAGCAATTTTTGTTGTTCCGCATGGTTATAGCCAAGTACCCACTTATACCAGGCATTATTTACTGCATCCCAGCTTCGGCTTAACTTTAGCCAGGCAGCTGCCAACACCGTATCCCCCAGTAGAACCGGACTGATGCTGAATTCCGGCAAAGCGTCGAGTCCTTGCAGGATCCTTTCCGGTGCAACGGCAGCCGTTGGGTCAATGCGCACCCAGCCCCTGTCTTCAAGCCAGACTTCTGTCCATGCATGTGCATCACTCTGACGGACGACAAGGTAATCACCATAGGGGTTTATTTCACTACTCTGGTAGCCAGTTACAACCCTGGCCGGGATCCCGGCAGCACGCATCACCAGTGTGAATGATGAGGCATAATGCTCACAAAAACCTTCACGTGTTTCAAACAGAAACTGTTGCATAGGCTGATTAGAGAGTGGGCGTGGTGTTAGCGTGTAGAAGAATTCCTGCTGTGAGAAATAGTTAAGCATCGCCTGGATAAGGTCGGCATCACGACTATGTCGGGCACGTAGATCTTGTGCAAAAGCAAGTAACTTATCGCCAACATTGTCAGGTAATTGTAAGGCAGCCTGTGATTGCTTAAAGCTGATTTCCGGGGTTTTGTATTGCAGATTTGAAATCATTCTGTATTGTTTTCGTTCAGTTACAGGAAGGCGACTGAGTAACTGGTAATCACTGGTGATTTTTCCAAACCCTGGGATATGTCCACTTTTATTTAATGGATAGTGGATACTCGGTTTCATAACGAAATGGGAGGGGAGATCAAGCGCAAGTAACCAGGGCTTATTATTCGCTTCAAGTGTAACCGTATAATCCACCTGTTGAGTGGGCTCTTCTAGTTTGATTTTCTTTCCATGGATATAGCTAATCTTTGACCATCGATAGCCATCATAGTGAGTAAATACGGGGCCACGCCAGTAAAGTTGTTTAGATTCAGGACGTTCGCTATGAAACTCGACCCTGAAGGCAACAGCTGTAGATTGTGTTAATGAACTGATTTGTCCAGGCGCCATCTCATCTGAAAGACCGGTCACACCGCCTGCGCCGCCAGTGGGGATAGCCCATAGTGGATTAGAAAGACGAGGAAACAATATAAATAGAACCAGCATGATTGGGAGAGCCTGCAATAACATGGTGAGTGCAAGCCTGGCATCATCACGGAACTCGCTCTTTAGTATATCCTGTTTGCGATTAAAGCTTATCAGTGCAGTAGTCTGTAATAGTATGGCTCCAAACATGTATACCGCCATGACTATATTTTGATTATCCAGGAAGTGTGTAATCACCAAAAAATAGCCCAGGAACAAGATGACTAGTAGGTCACGCCTTGTTCGCAGTTCAAGAAATTTTAGCCCAAGCAAGGTGACAAACATGGCAGTAAAGGGCAGACGGCTTGAGATATCACCAAAACTGAAGATGATCCCGATAACGATGAGCATCATTAGCAGAATTTTTTGAAAGCGGCCGGGGAGTGGCCATCCCAAGCGTTCGTGTTGAAAGCGCCATAGCATAAATACGAATGTTGCAATCAGTGTCCAAACAGGCAGTCTTGTCGCGTGAGGCAGGATTAAAAGGGCAAGGCTGATGAATAACAGGCTTACCGTGCGGGGACGCAAGCCAAGTTGTACCGCGAGTTGATTTTTTGCAGACTTGTTCATGCAGGATCCAACCTGAATAGAGCCAGTGCTTTCAGGCAGGCATATAAATGTGATTCTCCACGGCCTGGGGCTATCTCAATACCTGGAAGCCTTAGACCATAGGCATCACCTGCCTGATCGGCATCCAATACCCAGCGACACAGTTGGCTGAGTTTAGATTCATCCCCCATATTTCCAAGACTGTTCCAGTTCAACCAGCGCTCACTGGCACCTTCTCCACTAAACTCTTTGGTTAACATCCCCTGACCACGTGCAACGGCTTTCCAGTGGACATGCCGGGGAGAGTCTTGTGGCACATATTCGCGAAGTGAACGAAAATCATCCATGCCCTGACCGCGTTGGGCATTGTGCTTGGCTTGTCCCGGCTCAGGTGGAGGCAGCGGCGCAGGTTTGCCGGGCCGTGGATAGACAAGTGCCTGCATGTCGAGATCGAGGAATGACCAGGCACGAAATAACCCAAGAGGGAAACGACTGCTCACGGTGAATCTACCAAGGTTGAGACGACCACGTCGTGTTGCTGGACAAGGTAGGTCGAGTAGTAAAGTATCATTTCCAGGTTGGTCAACAACGAGTTTGCTGACACCACTGCCATGCTCATTCGGTACCAGGTGGAGGTTAAGTCGAGGACGTTCGTGTTGATTGTTAAGCTGGATCTGGAACCGTGCAGTTTCGCCTGCAAAAACGGGAGAAACGCGTCCTGCACGGAAGGTGAGATCTGTGAGATTTCGCCAGGTGTGTAACATCGCGACAATACCCAGTCCTGTGATCAGGAAGGTAAGCATGTATAAAAGTGCGTTACGGTAATTCAGTGCGGCTAACAACATAGCCAGCAGGACAAATGTAAAAATATATCCTTCCCGGGTAGGCAGAATATATACGCGCCGACTGTTTAAGGTGACAGGTTGGTTTGAGGGCCCCTCGCCATGGAAAAAACGCTGCAGGTTCAGCGCAGTGATGAGGTGCTCGGAGAACTTTTTTCTTGTTGCCGTCATGCCGGTAAAGGCACCGACTCCAGTAGGTGATTGATGGGGTCAACACCACCATCAACACCTTGATCATCGCGTAGTTGTAAGCGATGCCTTGCAACAGCAGGCAGTACCATTTGAATATCTTCAGGAAGTACATGGCTTCTGCCAGACATGAGTGCCCATGCACGTGATACGGCAAGCAAGGCAAGCCCGGCCCTTGGTGACAGGCCATTTTGGTATATCGGATCTGTACGGGTGAAATTAATCAGAGCCTGGAGATAATCGAGTAGGGCATCTGATGCATGAATTGTATCAACCTTGTGCTGCAGTTCTTTTAATTTTGGCAACTCGATAACAGGTTGAATGTGCTTCAGCATTTCCTGGCGTTGTTCGCCCTCCAGCAGTGCACGTTCAGCACGGCTGTCCGGGTAGCCCATTTCAATGCGTAGCAGGAAACGATCCAGTTGCGACTCAGGAAGCGGGAAGGTACCAATGAGATGCAGCGGGTTTTGTGTCGCAATAACAAAAAAAGGTTCAGGCAATTCATGGGTCGTGCCATCGACAGTTATTTGACGTTCCGCCATGGCTTCGAGTAATGCACTCTGGGCCTTGGGGGTGGCACGATTGACCTCGTCGGCAAGTACAAGTGGTGTAAAGACAGGGCCAGGATGGAAATTAAAGCTATTGGTACCGCGATCAAATATGGAAACACCGACAATATCTGCGGGAAGTAAATCAGAGGTAAACTGGATACGCTGGAAGCCCAGGCCTAGTACACCCGCAAGGGTGTGGGATAGTGTAGTTTTACCCAGCCCAGGTAAATCCTCGATGAGCAGGTGGCCACGTGCCAACAGGCATGCCAGGGCGAGCCTGACAGGCTGCTCCTTACCCAGAATAATTTCACCAATGCTAGAGATAGCCTTATCAATAAGGTTTTTTTCGTCAGTCATCATCAAGTCCGTTCAATAAGCTGCTAACAGTATAGTCATGCAGTACAAACAATACACGTAAACATAGAGGGTGTTGGTTATGAGGTATGTGAAGTTTTCCACATAAGAGTAAAAAACCAGGGATTATTTAAAGTGATTCAAGTCGATGAACCCACCGAAGGGTATTTTGCCTTTTCGGTCAGATTTCTTAAGGTTTTTTACCCAACGCATGCCCAGGTAACCATTATGCTGTTTAAGGTCAATATAATCGCCGATTGATACCCGGCGGTAAAAATTGCTTGATACCTGTATTTTTTTCTGTCGGGATTCTTTTGTCCAGTCATCAAGGTAGAGGTAATAACTGGTCGAGTGCCGACCACGGCTGAACCGCATTTTTTGCACCTGGCTCTCGTACTGTTCTTCACGAGAGGTATCAAACTCGATGTTGATATCCCTTAATTCAGCAAAGGCCGTTGAGACAGCACCAAACGAACCAATAAAAAGGAGCTCAATCAGCACAAGGTGCGTACGTGCACTTTTTTTTAGAAAAACTATCGAGGTGATCATCAGCACAAGGATTAGGCCAGCCCCTAAAATTGCAGCATTTAACAGTAGTGTATTGTCGTCAACGGTGAAGGGGACTTTGATAACAGATAATCTAAAAAGGTGAATGGCGCCATTAATGGCAAGCCCTGTGCTGATAGCAAGAAAAACAGCCGCCCTGAATACAAATGGGTCTTTCCATTTACTGGTGACCTGGCGCGGGGAAATAGCAAGTGTATCCTTGATGGCCTGTAATGAAGGAATAACATTGCAGGCAATCTCTTTAATTTTGTTTTCATCAAATCCGCTTTGTGTTTTAAATTTTATCCATAAACGACCTGAATTGCAGCGAACCTGTTTGACCTTGCAATTAAAGACTGGACTGGCATTGAATATATTGAGCGTGGCGTTAATGATCGCATTTTGATGGGTTAGATGATTAAGTAATTGCATATCATCAGAGACAATATAAACATTGTCATCAAACTGGTTATGGCCGACCTGGTGTTCCTCAGCGATACCCACAGATTTAAATAAACGATCAGACCATGTTTCATCCTTGAAGATAAAGTCATAACCTATTGGGCCTTTTACACCTACAAGTAAACCGGTTATACCGTATTTACTACGTAAGACCTTGTACTCGTAAGCATTGTCATCACAAGATGATTTAGTGCCAGACCATGAAGCATTCAGTCGTTTATAGGCGGCATAGAAAGTGAAACTGATGAGGGTAATAAGCCCAAATATAAACCACATCTGGAATCCTTGTTATTCTAAAACTGGTCCGTTGTTATCTTGAGTATACTGCAGGCCAGGTTATTTACTGGTCATCACCCAGACACCATCCCAGTCATCGCCTGGCGGGTTGTCGATATAGTACTTAACCCGCTCGAGGTGAGTGAGAGAGGGTTTATCATTAGGGTTTAAGTTCAAGGTATCCTCAAATCCCTGTTTTGCAACGCTCCAATTACGTTGACGCATCGCGTGGTAGGCCTTGTTGTAGGATTCGAGAACAGTCGGTAAATTGGGAAATACCTGATCGGTAAAGTGATCCAGTGATTCATGAATGGCAACGGGTTTTGTTTGTCCTTTCACGGTGATGAAATCAATCTCACGGAGGATATAGTCTTCTTTCAATGCTTCCTTGGTGTATTCACTGATCAGGATCTTGGCACCGTACTGCTTGGTCACGCCTTCGAGTCTTGATGCCAGGTTTACGGCATCACCGATAACTGTATATTCAAGTCGTTTCGGTGAACCAATATTACCGACAATGACTTCGCCAGTACTTATTCCTACACCAATATCGATTAACATGTCACCTTTATCAACACGCTGTTCATTAAGTTTACGCAGCGCGCTAAACATTCCGTTTGCAGTTTTGACTGCATGGTCCGCATCATACGAACCACCGAAAGGCACACCGTAGGAAGCCATGATGGCATCACCAATGTATTTATCGAGCACACCTTTATTGTGCATGATGACATCGACCATCTGTTCAAAGTATTCATTCAGCATTGACACGGTATCGCGTGGACCGAGTCTTTCAGAAATGGTTGTAAAGTTACGTAAATCAGAGAACAGGATAGAGACAAGCTGGTTTTTACCACCGAGTTGTGATTCGCCGGATTTGAGTAACTCATCAACAACTTCAGCACTCATATAGCGTGACATCGTCGAACGCATACGCTTTTCACTACTGATATCGTCAAGGATCACCATTGAACCAATGGTTTCATCGTTGACATCGATCAGGGGCATAACAGCCATGTTTACGGAGGCCGTCGAACCATCGACGATTTGCATTTCCGTATCGAGTATTTCTTCAGTCTTGCCGCTTTCTTTTACATTGCGGATGCTTTGCAGTATCCAGCCATTTTTCAAGGAAAATAGTGTTTTAGCGGTAATGCCAACCAGTTCGTCATGCGCGAGTTTTAAGAGTTCTGTTGCGGCCTCGTTAACGGTGAGTACGTGCATACTGTTATCAAGGGTAATGACCGCACTACTGGTACTTTTCTGGATCGCGTCATTGTATTTTTTCTCGTTGAGAACATCCTCAAATAACTTGGCGTTTTCAAGTGCGACGGTTATCTGCGCGGTAAATGCTGCTAGGCGATTTTCATCCTTGCTGGTAAAGACACCACCGCGCTTGTTGAGTACCTGCGTGACACCCAGTCGCTCACCGGCTTTATTGATAATGGGCATACACAGGATACTGCGTGTCCGGTAACCCGTTTCCTCGTCAACTTTTCGAGTAAAGCGTTCATCTTCGTAGGCATCTTTTATATTTTCTGTTTTACCTGAAACGAAGACAGAACCTGCAATACCCTGGTTGGCCGGGATCCGTATCTCGGTGACGTCAATCCCTTCTGCAAACCGGGACCACAGTTCGTTAGTCTTTATGTCATAAATAAGCAGGGTACTTCGATCAGCATCGAGCAGCTCGGTGGTGGCAGACATAATGCGCATGAGCAAGACATCCAGGTTCAACTCACCGGCAAGGTCCTTGGATATTTCGAGTATGCGCGCCTCTTCCCTGAGGCTTTCAATCATCAGGTTAAAGCCACGGAACAATTCGGAGTATTCATCAGTGGCGGTGATGTGGAGTTTATTATCCAGATCACCAAGCTCCACTTTGTGCATGGCATTGATCAATTTTTGCGCATTACCCGATACCTCAGATGCTGTCATGATCGACATCGACAGTGCTCCGGCCAGGCATATAAACACCACGCCGACGACCCAGCTTACCAGCGGCGACATCTGCTCAACGGTGATGCCAAGGTGTAAGTCCTGGAACAACAGGCCAACCTTGTAAAGAATGGTGACAGAAAAATACAGCAGGGGCAGGGCCGCGATAAAAATAGACAGGTAGAGGAGTTTGTTCTTGAGCCGGATCGCGATAATGTCCTGAACATGTTCAGGATTCAGGCGCTTGCAGTGTTGCCATAAGCGCTGAATGACGGGGGTGATGTCACGTGCAGTAATAAAGTACTCGATAATCGCATGAGAGGGCGCCGAAAAAAATGCGATCGTGGCACCGAGGATAACGATTTGCCATGTTTCGAACTGGGCATTAAGGAACTCGGTACAGATAAACATAGCAAACATCGTCAGAAGTGATGCCATCGGTGCGTGTATAAAGGTCACCCTGAGAAATGACAGGTACGGCATATTCAATGCACGGACGATGCCTGCAGAGATTTCATCATTTTCTGGAACGGTTCCCTTATCGAGTTTGGAAAGGACAGTACCTAATGGTGCGTAATGGCGATTCAGGGCATAAATATCGACCAGTACAAAGGTGATTACAATGGGCGGTGTTACTGCGAGGAAGTAAAGCCATTGATCGAGGGTGAGCTCCAGCCCAATCAGGCCTAACAGCAGGGTAATGCTGACAGCAGCGGATGAGCCAATGACATACAGCCGGATCAAACGCCGGTGCAGTTGCCTGGACGTCATGTGCGTAGGAGTCGTATCCGTGACCGATGGGGTTATTTCATCACTCATAAGACTATCTAGGGTATTTCACACTCTCCGCCCGTGTTTATATATTGGTATAGGATAATCCTAGCATAATCCACGTGCTTTAAGAGGGCATTCAAGACCTTTTGGCTGAAAAACCCGACTATTGAATATCCCTTACGAACGGCGTTTGTAGTAGCGTATATGAATCGTCATTTCACTGTCATGTTTGCTTCACATTAAAGTCATATTTGCCGTCTATATTGCCTTGGTCTTAAATACTCAATTAAACAGGTATACCAATGCATCATATCAAGCGCAATCTACTTGTCGGCCTGCTCGTCGCTATGACGGGTCTGTTCTCAGCATGTTCAACCTTTGCACCTGAGCCAAAGGCTAAAAAGGCAATGACATCACATAAGCCGGTCAAACTGGACATCTATGAAGTTCATCATGATGGCCGTATCCACGTCTTCTACAGCAAGAAGCTCTACAAAGAGTTTAAGCAGCTTGGTGAGACATCTTTCCGCCTGACACGTATTGGTGTGGGCCCACATGGAGAGACAATGGTTTTTGGTCTTGAAAAGAAAGATAAAAAGCTCAAGAAGCCGGTTGCCGCAATCGAAATGTATGACGGCAAGTTAAAGCCTGATTCATTGTACGCTGAAATGCATAAGCATGGCCGTATCTACGTGTTTAACACCTTCAAGGACATGAAGACTGTTCGTGACTTTGGTCACCCTAACTTTATGTTTACCAAGATTGGCGATGGTCCGAATGGTGAGACAGTTGTCTTTGTTTTGAACAGCAAAAACAAGAAAAAGCGCCCGGATGCACTGATTGCAGAGTTCAAGAAGCGCAATTCGTAACGGGTTTTAACGCTACCTTAATAGAAAAGCCGGGCTTAGCCCGGCTTTTTTTGTTATCCGTATAAAGTGTATTCTGTGGTCCGGATTCTATCTCCATGGCTATCAATATTACTATCGCCTCAGGCTGAAACGAGGATCCTTTCCTGTAGCCATAATAGAGAAGGATAGGCTGCCAACCAGATCCAGAAAAAACGATTCAGGCCAAACAGGCAGGCATTGGCAAAGTGAAAACTCCCGGTAATGAACAAGCCAGCCACTAGCAAGGGTTGAGAAAACAGCGCGAGCGGAAACAACACCTCGAAAGCCATCACATACCAGGACAATAGCCACAGCAGGCGTGGTGAACCGGCAAGACCACGCAGCGACTCACTTACCGGGTAAGTCGAGAACAGGAATACATCCTGCAGGGCGCGACCATTGCGCCAATCCGGGTTAACGATCTTGACCCAGCCTGATATGAGGTAGGACAACACTACCTGCAAGGCAAGGTAGCCAAATGCAATTTCTTTCCAGTATTGCGTCGGGGCGAGATGCACAAGGCACAGGCAACTGAGCATCAGTAGGCCAAGTCGATCGGATCCGCCGTTATAGGGGCCCTGGAACCGGTGCAGGATCAAAAGTGCCAGGCCAAACAGGGCAAATGTTACCCATATGGTTGCAATCCCGGCAACAAGCAGGGCAGCGAGGATAATCCTCGGTATAAACAGGGCACGCTCGCTGCTGAAAGATTTCGTGTGCTCGAGACTGTGTTGGATAAAGGCCAGGCCCATGAAGATTTCTGTCAGACGAATGGCCAACTCAAATGTCATGCCTCGGTTTCTCCTATCGAGTGAACACCCGAGGTAAAAACCGCTTCTTCATGCAGGTTATCTTCAATGCGTTGAATCAGCACGAGGCGAAATTGGAACTGCATGCTATGTAGCGATCCGGGTTCGGGGTGTTGTTGGATAAGTGAGTTGGCAATGCGTCTGAGTATCTCGTTTTCACTGTGTAGGTTTGGCTGTTCGAGCAGGCGTTCAGCACAACTGACCAGGAACAGGTCTTCATTCCACGAGGGGTTCCAGGCCATTCTTTTGAGCATGGTTAAAAAACCAAGCTGTTGCGGGCGTGGCCTGAAGGGTGTCCAGCCTGCCTCCTTGTTTTTATCTGTATTCACGAGGCGATACTGAATGCGTGG
>Ga0316207_10003553_pt1 | contig 14335 bp, 9 predicted proteins | sample 6weekpyrite_MG_FD_204943 | JGI IMG/M metagenome (GOLD analysis project Ga0316207, IMG submission 204943) | Microbial mat bacterial communities from mineral coupon in-situ incubated in ocean water Damariscotta River, Maine, United States -... | ecosystem: Environmental > Aquatic > Marine >... | reverse complement strand
ATCACCACCTGTGAGCCCAGTGACGGTTGTTGTAATAACAAGCCGACAGCAAGGCGAACATCGGTAATACGAATATGCCGGCCTTTGCTTTCGGCCGGATTAACCGGTTTAGTGGTTTGTACAGGTACTTGTTCAACCAGTGTTTTATTGTGCAGGCCAATTTCGCGGCTTACCGATTCGTTGAGTAAATCTTTAAATATACTTTCCGGTAGTTTGTTGAGTAACGGTTTAGCCATCTCGGCAAAATGGGCACGACCATCCATGCTACTCATGTCGGTTTGTTGTTTTAATTGTGTGATTAAAAAGTCAGACAGCGGTGTCGCATTTTGCAAACGTTGTTCGAAAGCTTGCTGGCCTTCCTTGCGAACCATGGTGTCCGGGTCTTCACCATCGGGTAAAAACAGGAAACGAATTTCATAACCGTCGCGCATTAATGGCAGGGTGTTTTCCAGTGCTTTCCACGCGGCTTTACGACCGGCGCGATCGCCGTCATAACAGTACACCAGTCTCTTAACGCTGCGTAAAATACTACTGATTTGATCCGCTGTTGTCGCGGTGCCAAGCGTGGCAACAGCGTAGCGTATGCCGTTTTGTGCCAGAGCGACCACATCCATATAACCCTCAACAATAACAATTGTCTCTAGGTTGCGGACATTTTTTTTGGCTTCAAATAAACCGTAAAGTTCTTTGCCTTTATGGAACACCGGTGTTTCCGGTGAGTTCAGGTATTTCGGTTCGCCCTGATCGAGAATGCGGCCACCGAAGCCAATGGTGCGGCCGCGCTTATCGCGGATTGGGAACATAATGCGGTCACGAAAGCGGTCATAATAGTGTCCAGCCTGGTTGTTCTTCTCAATTAACATGCCGCCAGTGGCCAGGTCTTTTTGTTCAGCGGCAGAGCTAGCCTGTTTTAAAACAAAGTCCCAGCTATCAGGCGCATAACCGATGCCGTAATCCTTGCTGATTTCACCGCTAAGCCCGCGTTTTTTTAGATACTCAATAGCACGGGGGGACTGCTTGAGTTGCTGCTTGTAACTTTCGGCGGCACGTTCCAGTACCTTGTACATATTTGAGTTATCAGGCCCCTGGTACTGGCTGTCTTCGCGAGGTACTTCAATGTGATGGTCGGCTGCCAGTTGCTCAATTGCATCAACAAACTCCATGTTTTCATATTCCATCAGAAAACTAATCGCGGTACCGTGGGCGCCACATCCAAAACAATGGTAAAACTGCTTTTGCTGGCTCACCGTGAAGGATGGCGTTTTCTCGTTATGGAAAGGGCAACAGGCGGTGTATTCGTGGCCTTTTTTCTTTAATGGCACGCGAGCGTCAATCACATCGACAATGTCGACCTGATTGATGAGTGAGTCTATGAAATGTTGGGGGATTCTGCCTCTGCCTGCCATGGGTGGAGTATATCAAGTTTTGTTGTCTCACTCTCCTGTTTGAGAGAGGGCTGGGGAAAGAGCAATTCCCGTGTGCTGTTAGCGGGAATCTAACTTGGTGGGTATTTAAAGGCAAAGTCAAACAATCAAACATATTCACTATATGGATAGCGATTAGAAGAAATAGAGATATCTTATTTGGATGTTATAATCATGACATCCAATACCCCAAAAAATCATAAAACCATGAACAGAGCCTGCCCCATCGTTTTAAGAAACAACAATAATCAACTTGAATTGCTTGCATTTAAACATCCCAAAGGCCGAAGCCAGCTGGTAAAGGGTAAATTAAATACAGGTGAAAGTCTTGAGGATGCCTGTGCTCGGGAGCTGGAAGAAGAGTCCGGTCTCAAAGCTGAAAATGTCAGGCCCCTGGGTATCTGGGATGCTAATTTTAAAAATCAGGTCTGGGGATTCTGCCTGATGCATTATGAAGGTAGTCAGCCCGATAACTGGAATTTCGAAACAAAAGATGAAGGTGGACAAACCTTCAGTTTTTTCTGGCAGCCATTGAATGCTCCATTAAACGATAGCTGGAATGAGGTTTACACAAACGCTTTTCAATATATTAAAAATGCTTTGGGTAGATAAAGCCCGAGCTATTTTTATCCGGGTCTTTTTAATTCCCAATTAAATCGATTCGTTATGCGGTAACCATGTTTGCGTACGGTAAAAGAATAACAAGTAACCCCTGACGTTAAGTTTTCCATCTTCCAGCCACATCTTGCAGTCATAGTACTCGCCATTTTCAGGATCAAAAACTGTACTGTCGTTCCATTCTTATTCCTATTTTGCTAAGACACTTTAAATATCCGACGTAAATATCCTGATCTGATCCCGTTTGGTCAATTTTGAATTCATGGCTTTGTACTTTTCTCAATAGATAACTTTTTACCCAAGAAGTACCAGGAAAGCCAGAGTACTATGGAGACTGTAATATCTGTAAAAATTGCTGGAGTAAGTTTATCAAGCGAACTAATTGATCCAGCATAAGTTATTATCAGTACATAAAAAATAGTGCCAAGACTATATGCAATTAAGAAATGGGAAAACCTCATTTTTATTGCACCAGTCTTACAACAATTCACTTCCGATGAAATAGGAATGGCGCGACAAACAATTAATATAACTACTCCAAATCTCGAGTATATATTACATATTTTATCTAATCGTTGACGATTCTGATAAATGTGTTCAAGTCATTGATAACCATAAGCTCGGCTAATGACGTAGCCAGAAATACTAGCAAGGTATACGCCAGACAAAGAGGTCAATATAGACAACGGCCAGCCAAGAAAATAACCGGAAAGAATGGTTGCTGTCATGGTAGGGGCAGTAACAAATAAATCACTAAATAAAAGAGTAATTTCAATGAGAATAATATAGATTTGATGTTTTCTCATTTCATAGAGTAAACCTTCAATTCCGTCGACAGTGATAATTCCGGTAGATTTTATTATCAAGAATGTGCTTGCGAAAAAAACAGGGTAAATACGAGCATTATATTAATTGCCATTTGTTTTTCATGAAATAAACATAAAATTAAATAAAACACTTGGAATTAACCTGGGTTAATATTTATGGAAGAATTTTCATTTGATAAATTCCTGTAAAAATCAATGAGCATGTAGGCTTGAGCGAAAGATGTGTGAGAAAGACCTACCCAAAAGGAACTCATGTTTTTCAACAGGGGGAGATATGTAGTGATCTGTTTTGTTTACGTAAGGGACTAGTCAAGCTGTAGTACAATACTTTTGAAGTAAAGGAATGGATTAAGTCATTTATTCCGGATACAGGTATGTTTGGGTCAAGAAGATCACAGATCCTGGGCGATGCCAGCCCTTTCTCGGTGTTATGTTTGGAAGATAGTGAAATTATCCAGTACCCTTTCGAAATTTTCGAACGTGTTTGCCTTGACGACGAAAAGCTTACACAGGGCCTGTTTGCTTTTACGCAATGGTTGGGCTTAAAAAAAGAAATACGTGAATATCGTTTACTTTGTTTATCTGCTGAAGAGGCATATTCTGATTTTGTTTCTGAAAATCCAGATCTTGTTAACCGTGTTACTCAAATCGATATAGCTCGATACCTTGGTATTACACCAATTGCCCTGAGCCGAATTAAGAAACGGATTCGTTAAAATGCACTGCTTTAAAGTTTAAAGGCTTATCGGTATGGCTTTTAAAAAAACGTTAAACTGAGGGCGCTCTGACCGATTTTTCTCTTTCGCTAAATTTTCTTAAGGACACGTAACTGAAAAGTTGCGTAGTCGTTTCGTTATATAGTCTTTAAACTTAGTTCCACTAGTCTGGGGTTGGGGTGACGTACCATCGTCATAATAGTCTACTGTTGTACCTGCCTTCTGAACCCCGCAGCTCGTATTCCCACCTACAAAAACACCGACTTCCAAAGATAGTGTGTAGGGATGTGATAAAAACCCACTAATATTGATTCCATCTTTTGATCTCAGGACGCCACAAGCCCGGGAGTGCATCATAGCTCTAAGATCGGGACCAGGATAATTCTTGACGAGATCGGGGTTGCATAACTGGGGCAGTTGATTAGGTGAGTTCGCATGAGCTCTCGTACAGTTTAAAAGCTTGTTTCGCGCACGTTTCCGGCATCGATTTGGTACCAGCTTTCCACAGCTGGCTTCAGCACTGAATCTGCTATCAGGAAAATAAACTGTGATGCTGTAGGGAGGTATATATGTGTTCTTCGTGACACCGTCTATGCTGAATATAATATTTTTCACGCTACCGTAGTAGTAAGCTTGACAATGTCTTTTTATTTTAACTGCGAAAGCAGAATTATAGAAAAATAAAACAACGAAAAATAAAAGATATGAAAGTGCACGACTCATCATAATACTCCTTATAAAAAATCATAAACTTCAAGTTCGGTGATTTATTAGGATCAATATTTCACATGTGATTATTAATTTCTAAAACTTAAAACACACCCTTCCATGTTCGTTAATTAATAATTTAAGCTATAGGTTGATAGTTCTTTTCTATGATCGCAGGAAACTGCTCTAAGAGTCGGTTTTTTTAGTGTGTCGTTGTGCATTTAAAGCAAGTCGGGTCTGCGGCCAGTAAATTGCCGCTTTGGAGAAAGGCAGCTGCTCTGCAACCGCCGCGGCATTCAAGTGGTGCATAGTTACAGCTTCCGCAGGGGTCGGACAAGTCCTGCTTCTGGATCTTACGTAATTGTTTTAAGGTCGGGGCTGTTGCCCAGAGTGTCTGCAGATTCTGGTCGCGTAAATTCCCAAGTGGAAACTCCTGTAAAAACGTGCAGGGGTAGGCGCTGCCGTCGGCACCGATACTTAAGGTGTCATATCCTGCAGCGCAACCCATCGGGCCGTTGTCCATAACCTTGTCTGGTGCATTAGCAAACAAGAATGGAAAAGTGGTGACGGTTGTAATATTTAAACTGCCTTCGAGTTCTTTGCTACGCGTGGTAATAATCTTACCCAGTTGCCTGTAGTTTTCGCGGCTAAGACCAAGTCGCTGGTTTTCATGACCACGTCCTGCAGGTAGAAAAGGAATCGCCTTGAAAGCAGAGCAATCAAGCTCAAGTGCCAAATCAATAACACGCTCAACGGAATTAAAATTGTCAGCTGTCACTGTCATGCCGATGCCAACCTGGATGCCTTGTTTGCGTAGCTTTCGAATGGTTTTACAGGAGCGCTCGAATGCACCAGCACGACCACGTAATTTATCGTGTTGTTCGGCAATACCATCAATGCTTACCTGCATCTGAAAGACTGGCAACTGGGATAAACGTTTCAAAGTAGTTTCTGGTAGGCTGATTCCGTTAGTGGCGATATCAACACGCATGTTGGCTTTGGTGATGTGTTCGACCAGTGTAAGAATATCTTTTCTTAGAAAGGGTTCACCTCCCGAAAGTGAAACGGACAACACCCCGGCTGCTGCCAGTTTATCTATCAATGCCAGCGCCTCACTGGTGTTGAGTTCGTTTTTCGCTGGAGTACCAGAGGCAGTGAGACAATGTTTGCAGCTCAGGTTACAAAAATAGGTAACATCCCAGACAACATTCTTTGGCGCACTTAAATAGGGACCATCCTCTGCGAACACGGGTGTGTCGGGTAATAAAGGGGGGCTACTTTCAGAACCCTGCTTGATCGACAGGGCGCTCATCTGCCCCAGTTCATCGAGTACTGATGTGATGTATTCGCCGGTGCGGTTTGGTTTTAGATTGAAGCGTCGTTGCATCTCTGTTTCAATTTGTGCCAGGGAATTATTGCCATTGCACAGGCTGGCACAGTATGCGCTCTGATGATCAAGTTCTTTTTCTATACCAAGATAAGGGTTGTAAACAAGCGCACCGAATCGTTCGGGACGAAACGTGATAAAGCTATAGAGCTTTGGTATCAGATTAGTCACTGCCACGGTTTTCATAACCTTGCCTATTTCTCGTTACGGATGCGTTCAAGCATGGCTATCAACGGTTTGCGCATTTCTTCCGGGGTCTGTTCCAGCACAGACTGTACTTCTGGTTCATCCATACGCTGGGCAAGTTCTGACAGGTCGTTGAGTGCCCAGTGGTCTTTGAAATAATCTACCAGTCCCCATTCGGGTGGGCGGATGGTAGGACACATTTCAATGGCTTTACCGCAACCGAGTAACTGTCGACAGCCACCGCCGATTGCAAATCCGCAATTTATCAATTGGCCGCAACTAATCTGGTTTGCACACGCGATGTTCAAACCACAACTAATTAAGCTACCGCAGCTAATTAAATTGCCACAACTGATCATGAGGTTGCAGCCACTACCACAACTCACTACTTCCGCAGTGCCTATATATGGCAGCAGGTTTCGTCCAGAAACGGTGACTCGAAGGGAGCCTGTCAAAGAGCTTGATAATGACATACTGGCCAGGCCATTACTGTCCGTCGTATCAACTTTAAAGAAGCTGCCGCTGATGCTCAGGCAGACAGTTGCCCCTGCCACTGGCTGTCCATCATGTTTGACCAGAACTTGAAAGTCCTGCATACCGGCACAGGCTTCGGCAGGATGAGTGACCTCGATCTGTAAAGGTGTATTGTTCCAGACTCGCATGCCCGGATCGCCGACCAGGTTGAGACTATAAGCTTGCCAGCCGCCGTAAATCGGACTCTTGCTGGCATTAAACGCTTCACCGAGGTAATCGCAGTTAGCCCATGTATCCCAGAAAGCGCGTTCCATTGGATTGTCAGATTGCCAGCCGAAACGACTATTACCGACATAGGCAACACCGGCGCCGTCGCTATTGAGAATCGCGCGTTCACCAAGTGCTTCACCGGGTATCACGTCGAATTTGTAGGTGCTACAGGCGTTACCGTAGATCAGTCCGGGATAGTTATTCAGTGCATCGACATCGCTCCTAACCAGACCGCAGAGGTAATTAGAACTACCGTGGCTCGATAAGGAGACCACATGGTTATTCTCTTCAATGCCGGCAATAATGTTGGCCTTGCTAAATTCATCGACATCGCTGCCCTGGTCAGCTGCAGGAATATCAGCATGATCTTCATAGCGTCGGGTAAACCTGAAACGATTTGGATCAAGATTATTCAGCGAAGCCCGAATGATTTCTTTGCCGTATGCACTACCATCGAGTACGCCTGCTGTGTTGGTTGGGCTCCAGTCTTCTGAACCGAGTAACACCGAAGTGGCAACATCAAAAGGTTTCAAGGCAGTGATACCAAACTCATCAACAGTCTGATAGCGTTCATAGGCAATGATTTTGTCGATAAATATAGCCGCTTCATCCACCGTCTCGATTGAGGCACGACCTATGAACAGATCAGGAATGCTGTTGACTTCATCTATCTCGCCGCCATAACGCTCACCGTAAATCTGGTTACCATTTGCATCCCAGTCATGCTCATTACTGGCCGGGTATTCGGCGGTCAGCATATCTGAATAATAAAGATCGGTTGGGATGGTGTTGATATTGGTTTTTATGGCAAAACGATTACCATGAAAACCAGCCGGACCTTTTATTTCGATATAGTAAGTTGGCGTATTAGAGACTGTCGGTGAACTGTCGGTTAACCGTTCAATGAAACGCCAGCCGAGGGTGGTGGCACTACAGCTTTGGTTGTACGGAATAATTGTGCCGGCATTGGGGCCTTCTTTAATAATGACCTGCGGATCATCGATGCTCGGGTTGGCGATCAAACTTACTGTCAAATAAATTCTGCTCGTGGTCGCGCCAAATGCATAAGCATTGCCGCCGTACTTATTGTGATGAGGCCCGAAGACGGAAATTCTGGACAGTGAGAAATTCGTTCCACTGGTAATACGAAGTCGCAGACGGCTTGCGCTCATTGGTGTTAAGCTAATGGATTCATTGCCTCCTGTGCCTGAGCTTTGACTGTATATCTGGTTCCAGGATGTGCCGTTATCTGAAGTTTCGATAACATAAGCCGTGGCATGATTCGCCCCCCAGCTGAGGTCAACTCGGTTGATTGGCCGGTTAAGGCCAAGGTGACCTGCAATCCATGGATCGGTATCAGTGGCTTCGCATTCCCAGACCGTAGTGGCATCGTCATCATCAGCATTAGCAGCTGTTGATCCAGTTAACTGGCTTGAAGCATTGAGTGAATACAACAATTCGTTATTATAGGTTTCATCAAGAGTTTTATAGCTGGTTGTGCCGGCGTGGGTATGCAGCGCATAACGACATGGAATAATTTCAGTGTCGCCACCGAGCAGGGCGTAATCAATCAGCCAGTGTTCGACTGCCCATTTCAGGAAGTTTCTTATCGCCTCAGCAAGATCACGCGTGCCGCCATCATTGTAACCAGAATTATGGTTGAACACGGCTGAGCCTGTATTGGGAACTGTGTTAGCGACAATGTCTTCGGTAGTTACAATACGGGCATGCAGGCCCATGATGGTGCGCCAATGTGCCAGTCTTTCAAACTCCGGGGCCAGAGTTTGTGAAGTTACGATTACGTAGTCATAGGTTGGTAATGTAATCGGTTCATAAAAAACGCCGATATCGGGTTTAGACATAAATTCCTGAACGCTTTCAGGGTTCAGTACTTTCGATTCAATTCGGCGAGCAAATTTGTTGTCAAGGCGTGCCCGGAAAGGCGTCATTGCCGGAGTCGGTATTTTTCCTACTTGCTTGTAGTAGACAGTCACAACTATTTTTTGAGCCAGTGAAAGTGTACGTGTTGCCGAGTCATACACGAATGGGCATAACTCAATTTCTGCTAGTGTGAAGTTACCGCTGCGGCGTAACTTGGCTGGATGAACGATTTCAGCTGGCCATTGACTTTGCGCTTCATAGTGAGAACGCTCAGCATCAAGCCACTGGATTTTCTCGCCAATAATAGTAGGTAGGTTTGGCTGAATAGGTTCAATGAGAATACCTTTCCCCAAACGTTTGAGTTTACCGGGTTTAACTTTAATTTCCTGAACTTTACAGTTGGGTGGTACCGAGACGTAACTAGCATGCCACGGAAGAGCAGGGTCACCGACTTCACCACGAGGTATGCCAGTCTGTAAACTCACGCCCGTGTATGGGCCATGTGGTGTCAGCTGTACCTTGTTTGCATCAAAGCTGATGTTTACTTTAATCTGGTAAGTTTTACTGGAGCTGGACTTGGAGCGACTGCGCGCAACTGTCTTAGTGGTTTTGCGCCTGGCTCCTTTAGATTTAGTAGTGACGCGTTTGCGTGCAGATTTCTTTACGGTAGCCATAGTGAATATCCTTATAGTCAATTCTGCGAATTAGAAAAGAACTACGATTCCCTACTTTGTATTTATAATTATAATTATTAGGTTTTATAAAAATACAAAAAAATATTTTTTTGGTGATTACTTTGATTTCGCTCAATTACATTACCCAAAAGCTATCTCATAGCGGATAAAATATTTTTTAAGGACATTGCGATGTGGAGGTTTTAATTAATTAACTAAATAATTAATTATATCTATACGGAGGCATACTCATGGATCAGTCAAAACGTTTAAAGGTCAGTAAATATTCAGGGAATAGAGTTATAAATAAGATATTTACTCTATCAGTGTTTCTTATTGTTATGCTCTTCATCAATAATAATCTGTTACATGCACAGGTAATTACTTATTCAAGTATGCATACCAATTCGATTACAGCTACTGGAGCGTATACCGCTTTTAATGTTGATCCTGTTATATCAAATAGTCTGACGCCCTTTGATTCATCGTTGGGAACGCTTGAAGATGTACAAATCAACATTTCTGGTGATGTCACCTTCAGTGGCACATCTGGCTTCAATCCTCTGTGGATAGGTAACAATCATGTGCCTCAACCCTATAGTATAAATTCATCATTAAGCTTAGGACTTAGCAGTGCGAATGGCGAATATTTCAGTTTTCTGGATCCCATGGTGTTTGACTGGCAAGTTGTTACATCTGGTCTCAACATGGCAGAACTGCCCACCGTTACTACAAGCTTCAATCTTAGCTACGATTTTGAGAACCTGCTAAACGCTTTTATTATCTCGGATGCAAACTGTTTTGGCTGTTCCAATGTTAATGGGTTTTCACCTCCTTACGGGATTACAGGAGGTTTACAGGAATTTGTTGATAACAATATTCTGGCGGATCAATTGTCATTGATTTATCAACTCAATTTTACAGAGTCAGGTAAACTATTTGGCTCAGAATCAAGTATAACGGCTGATAGTGCAATTAACATCGAAACAGTATATGCATATTCAGCGGCAAATGTGCCTGAACCAACAAGCATATTTCTTTTATCTATAGGTTTGTTCGTCTTGATTTTTATTCAAAAAAACTGGTCTGTGAGCAATTGGTTCTAATATGCGATTGAGCTGTTATATTTGCAGCTGTGAAATATAAATGATTATTCCATAATGGTATGTTCTCACGTTTCTTTTTTTCGTCAGATCGATTCGTTATGTGGTGCCAGGCTTGAGTGCGGTAAAAAAATAACAGGTAACCACTGACGTTAAGTTTTCCATCTTCGAGCCAGATCTTGCAGTCATAGTACTCGCCATTTTCAGGATCGAGAATCGTTCCGTCGTTCCATTGATATCCCTTTTTAGTTAAGCCACTTAAAATATCCATGCCTGATATTCGCCTGTTCTCATGCTCATCGGTACATTCCTCACAAGCAGAGTCTGCATCTTCACCGGCCTGGGGGTAGAACTTTACAATCCTGCCATACAACTTGTTATTTTTTGGTAAAGTTCAACTACCGAGCGCTCTTTACCAGAGTTATCATCTATGGTGGTCCATTGACCAAAAATAGAAACTGATTGTTCAGCAATAGTTATATTCGGTTGTAAAAACAAAAACAAAAACGATGAACACTATTTGTTTGATAATATTTTTCTAAGTTTGAGCATGGGAATAGGGTAATAAATTTAACACAGGCGGGTTAAGTTATCATATTGAATAAATATCCGTTTTAAAGGATCTAAGATGATGTTGTCCTTATACATCGCTATCGATGGGAGAAAGAATTAATTAGGATATTTAATATTAGCGTATGCCATTAGATTGCACAGGGCTAGTTTTCTCGATTTTTCCAATTACCTTGAAACAAATTTAGAAACATCTATTTCTACGCCCAGCCAGTTTTCTAACTTTCGTGACAAATCTTTTGGTTTAATCGGCTTGGCCAGATAATCATCCATGCCTGAATCAATACATTTTTCCCTGTCGCCCTTCATGACGTTTGCAGTCATCGCAATGATTTTGTTGTGTTTTGATATCTGCTTTTCTCGCTCACGAATTTCTCTTGTTGCCTTGTATCCATCCAGGATGGGCATCTGACAATCCATGAAAATTAAATCAAAGTCTGATTCAAATGTGAGGTCAACTGCTTTTCGACCATTCTCAACAACTGTCGCTGAAAAGCCTAATTTTTTTAACATTCCTAGTGCAACTTTCTGGTTAATTGGGTTGTCTTCGGCAATTAATATTCTGAATTCTTTTGCATTGTCTTTTATGGTACTGTTTTCTGCTTGCTCGCGTTTGTTTTCTGTTGCAAGAGTCACATCAGTGATACTGTTAATAATCGCATCATATAGCATTGACTGGCGTACAGGTTTGTTGAGTGCGGCTTCAGCGCCTAAGCTGATCGCCTCTTTTGCTAAGCCATATTTTGCACTCGACGTTAACAGAATAACTTTTAGTTTATTTAATAATTCTTTTTGGGACAGGTCTTCAAGCACTTGTAAGCCATCTAACCCTGGCATCATCATATCTAGTAGAACAATATCAATTTTTTGCAGTTGGCTATCACTCGATTCAAGTCTCTCCAAAGCTTCATAACCATCGTTGACACTTTCTGCAGAAATACCCCATCTATCCAGATTATGCTCAAGTACTTTGCGATTAGTATTATTATCATCGACAATTAATGTATGAATTTTTGAGATATCAATTGGCATTGGCAGCGTATTTATTCGGTCATCTGACTGTTGCAGACAGGCTGTAAACCAGAAGGTGCTGCCTTCGTTAGCAACCGATTCCACACCGATCTGACCACCCATTAACTCACATAATTTCCTGGAAATACTGAGACCAAGCCCGGTGCCACCAAACTTACGAGCCGTTGAACCATCGGCCTGACTAAAGTTATCAAAAATTTTAGTCTGCATGTCAGCAGATAAGCCGATGCCTGTATCACGAATGGTGACTTTAACAAACACGTTTCCGGCATCGGCATATTCAAGGCTGGCATTAATATAAACTTCACCGTACTCGGTGAATTTAATTGCATTACCGATAAGGTTGCAAAGTACCTGTTTAAGACGAGTCGGATCGCCTTTAACCCGGTTTGGTAAATCGTTATTTATCTGACAGGCAATTTCCAGGCCCTTCGTATGAGCGGCACTGCCATAAAGCGAAACGGATTCTTCAATGATTTGTGTTAAATCAAAGTTAATTGACTCGAGGTCTAATTTTCCAGCTTCAATCTTGGAGAGGTCCAGAATATCATTGAGTAATACGAGTAATGTTTCACCGGAGATTAACGCTGTTTTCGCCAGGTCTCTTTCAGGGCCATTAATGTCGGAATCCAGCAGAAGGTTTAACATGCCCAGAACACCATTCATTGGTGTTCGAATTTCATGACTCATATTAGCCAGGAATTCTGATTTTGCTTTTGTTGCTTCCTCTGCTTTTTCTAGTGCTTCATGCAGATCTTTTGTTCTGAGCTCAACGCGTTGTTCAAGTTCGCTATTAGCTTTTTCAAGTTGCCTGGAAGCTTGCTGTGTTAGCTGAATTTGTGATTGTAACTGATCAATCTTCTGGTTTAAGGCTCGAAAACTGGAAGTAACTTCGTGTTTATCAACGCACTCAAGGACAATATAGAAAGTCTTATTATCATTATCCTGATATCGACAGCCCCTGCATTGTATTTCATGACCATTACCATCGAGTGATAACATGCCGGGCACAGGCATCGAAGTTTTTTTCCAGCGCGTAAGAAGGTTTTCTGCTTTTTCTTTATCTGCAACAAATATTTCTATGAAAGGCTTACCAACTATTTGATTCTGGCTGGAATTAAAAAGCTTAAGGCAAGCTTTATTGGCTTCTGAAACAATGCCATTTTTATCTATCAGCAAATAGGCTGATTTAAATTGATTGGTAATATCAAGCAAAGCCATAAATACTACTCATCTTTATAATACTCACGTCCCTCATTAGCCTGGCAGTCATCGGTATTATTTAAATAAACGGTGACCTTACATTTATCGCAGCCATTTGCGATAGTCTCATTGAGTACTACCTTGGCATAACCATTATTCTCGGCTGTAATCGTGCCAAATACATTGGAAGTCATCATACAAAGCGAAGGACGGTCAATGACTTTATCTTCAAAGGGGCACTGAGTATTTCCGAATACGATTTTTTCATCGTCCTGCTCAGTAATATAAAACTCGCCATGAATTCGAGCTTTCAAATCTAATAAAACATCAGCAATTTGTTGGGAATTTAGGTTGTCGACATTTAACTTGGCTTTGTACTCATTGTTTATCGAATTACCAATATTTTGCCCAACAACACTGATAAAGCCTTCGGCCTCATCAAGACCAATCATCTCCTGCAATAAACCGGATAATTCATTAATAATGGTTCGACAAAATCCATCACGTTCGAGCGAAATATCTAATTCACTGTTAGCTTGCGCTGCTGGGCTGGTTTGGTTCATGGTTTTACCTCCATTTCATGAATTAATAGTAGACCATCATATATCCATAAACCTGACGAAGAGCGCATATTTTTGTTAACAATTGTTAAATAAACCCTTATTTTATATGTGATTTTTTGTTTGTTGAAAACACATAAAACGATAATGGATTAAACGTGCAATTGTAAGTGGTTGAAAATCAGGGGTTATTTCTGACTGCGTGCTACGTGCTTGGTAAATATTTGAGTTCTTTAATACGATTAATCCATATTTTTAGTTTATGATGTCAGCCATGAATACAAGTGACTATCTACTCATAGCGATAAGCCTGCTTGCTGGTTTTTCCATGCGGCCGCTCCATATGTTTATCATGGGTAAGGGTATTTCGTTAGTGAAATACGTTAGCCTCAAACCTCTCGCAATCGCGTTGCTATTAACGTCAATGCTGGGTGGTATGGCTATTACGCTATCTACAATTTATCTGTCCCTGAAATTAACCGGTTTTATCCCGCTGGGAGAGAAGGGGGTTATTATTTTTATCGCGTCCTTCCTTATGGGGAGTGTGTTGTGGATATTGTATGCCAGGCGATTTAATCGGGTGTGTAGCATCGGGCTAGATTAGTCCATAGCCTGGGCTAAGCCATGGATCCAAAAGTTTATATAATAATACTTTTTGAGTGAGAGGCGCTTTTGGCTGTGATCCTTTGGGCCGCCGTGTCT
>Ga0316207_10003552_pt1 | contig 14336 bp, 9 predicted proteins | sample 6weekpyrite_MG_FD_204943 | JGI IMG/M metagenome (GOLD analysis project Ga0316207, IMG submission 204943) | Microbial mat bacterial communities from mineral coupon in-situ incubated in ocean water Damariscotta River, Maine, United States -... | ecosystem: Environmental > Aquatic > Marine >... | reverse complement strand
GAAACGGGATTAGAGAACAATTGATTCTAATATAAAATAATATTTATTCTCTAATCCTGAGATTAATAGGGTCGGTGACAAATGGGAACATTTGTCACCGACCCCCCTTTTATTCTTTTAATGTTATGTGGTTGCTGGAATGTTACTCTAGCTCCAATCAATTTACTGAACATTAAATATGAACGACACGCAGCGTATCTTAAGCGATAACATCATTGCCTTGTTTTATCGTTTTTCCATTCCATCTATTATTGGTATGTTAGCGGTCGCTTCTGCCAGCATTATTGATGGTATTTTTGTCGGTAATTATGTGGGTGCTAATGCTTTGGCTGCAATCAGCCTGAGCTCACCACTGCATGCCCTGTTTTTCGGCCTTGTTCTAATGCTAGCGGTGGGTGGCATGGTCAGTGCTGGAAAATATTTAGGGGCTGACAATCGTACTGCTGCCAGTGTTATTTTTAGCAAAACGATGATAGCCATTGCTATCATCAGCCTGGTTTTAACCGGCTTGTTTCTCGCTTTTACACCTGCACTGGTTGGCTTATTGGGTGCAAATGAAGATCTTTCCCCGTTAACCTTAAGCTATATAACAATTTTCCTGTATTTCCAGCCGCTTTTTATGACGGGCTTCGCCTTATCGTATTTTGTTCGCGTAGCAGGTAAACCCAATCTTGCAGGTGCGGCCTTACTGATCAGCGCCATTAGCAATATTATTTTAGATTGGCTGTTTATTACTCAATTACACTGGGGTATAGAAGGTGCGGCCTGGGCGACAGGAATATCTTATGCGTTAATGTTTTTCACTCTTATACCGTTTTTTATCAGTGGCAAATCCCCTTTTCATTTTCAGCTAAAACAAAAAAAGTGGTCAGATTTAAAACGCTCAGCCTTAAACGGGTTTTCAGAATTCAGCAACGAAATTTCTATAGGAATCACCACACTGCTGTTTAACTGGGTCATGATTACTCGCCTTGGTAGCGAGGGCGTAGCGGCATTTGCGGTTATTAATTACAGCGTGTTTGTCGGTTTAATGGTTTCCTACGCCATAGGCGAAGCCCTACAGCCTGTAATCAGTACACATCTGGGCGCTAAAAGCGGACAGAGAATCAAGCAAATCAGCGCCATTACGGTTTTCCACTTATTGTTATTAGCTGCGGTAATTATCACTATTGTGCTGTTTATACCTAATACGATTATTGAATTGTTTTTAGAAAGTCGCGACCATCAAGCTATCGCTATAACCCAAAATTTTATTGCCCTTTTTTGGCCAGCTTTTATTTTTAATGGTTTAAATATTGCTTGCTCAGCCTATTTTACCGCGATGCATAAACCAATACACTCATCCATTATCGCTATTAGCCGAAGCCTACTATTGCCAGTGATATTTCTAATGACACTGCCTGTGTTTTTGGATGATACGGGTATTTTTCTGACCATCCCGATTACAGAATTTTTGACCTTTTTGTTAGCGAGCTTCCTCTATATTAGAAATCAACCTGATAAATTTTTTTAGTCAAAGAAAATTACATTCAATAGTTTTTACTCTGACCCTCAAATATTCTGACCTCAAATATTCATCGCCTCTTTTTATATTTAAAATATAGTATCAATCTCGACATCTCTGTATGAAAGAAAATCTATAATATCCTGAAATACTTCAATTGTAGATCTCCCTCCTGATGTTCTGTATATCAAATGATCAACTGAAAACTTATAGTGCAATGCTTTTCTAGGATTAAAGAAACCTGCATTCACCCATCTATTATTATTATTTGAACTTTCAAGCGCAAGATAAACTAATAATTGTCTAATATCTTTACCCGCTAAATTTCTACTTACAGTTTTTATTTCATATAATGTGTCGCCAACCGACAAATCTGCTGCACACCCTCTTAGAAAACCAGCTCCTTTAACTATTGGTCGAAATACAACATCATTCACATCAAGATATTCAAAAAAATCACCATATTGCATTGCAATAAGAAATGATTCATCAATTTCATATTGATTGAGTACAATTTCATTCGTTTCATTTTTGTATCTTTTCAAAAACTCAACGGCTTTACCATAAGCCTCATTAATTCTTCCACCATCCCCTTTAAAACTATCCACCGGCACTGAAACATAATTTGAAATTTCAGCTAAACAAAATGAAAATTCTGCAAGAAGATCATGTTTTTCTACATTATCGCCAATAGATATGTCTGAAAAGTCACTTAACGGTAACGCTGTTAGATCTTCAACATAAGCCTCGTTAAACACTTTAACAAATGATGGTGTAAGCAATGGTAAAGTCTCAGACCAAAAACCCTTAAAATCAATAGCCACATTTTTTTTCTGAAATCATACTGGAACCTGATCATCTCTACCCATTCTTTCAGAAAACCAATCTCGAACTAATCTATTCATTGGGCTCCATGTTGCTTTTGTATGACTTCTCCAATGCTTACCTTCATCTCCTAGTACGTATGAAGCACCAATAAAATACCTTTTCTCCCATTCAGATAATCCAGCATATTGTCTTTTAAGGTCCGTTAGCCAGTAATGGCATTTCCAATTGGCCATTACTAAAATCACCTGTCTTTTAATAAGAGGGTTTGTTCTCCGATTATATAAATCTATTAAAATTTCTTCTTTCCTTTGGCTTTGTTTTCTTGATAGCACTTGAATGTAAAAGCTAAGATTCAAATCAACACTAAGCAAATGAGAGTCATTATCATAAAGTGACACTAACGTTGAATCTATAAAACCTTGTTCCTCATTAGGAAGGGAATCGTATACACCGCGAACAGTTCTCATAACAGATACAAATACAGGTAATAATACAACTAAATTATTATCACTTAATAACGTATTTATTGCTCCAAACTGTGCATCGGGTTCTAGTGCATGAATTGCCCTTAATGCTTGTTTTGTTACAGTCGAATCAATTGCTGTTTTTGTTACTTCGCGTCCTAGAATTCCAATTATATCAACATCCTTAATTGCAGCTTTTAATGTGTCATAATCTTCATCAGCAGTTTCTGAGTATGGATCATATCGAAGCGAAATATTTAAAAGTTTCTGTTCTTCAGCCGCATGTTGATCATTTACATCTGCCGGTCCAAGTAATTTTGCAGATAATCTAAATTCCTCAGAAGTAATTACCTTAGTTTTTTTCTTTTGTAAAACGAGTCCTTCATTAAATAGGCTTTCAGATAATTTAACTAACACTCTGTATGCATCAGCTTTATCACTACAGAAGATGCAATAGTCATCAGCATATCTGCAAAACTTAACATGTGTTCTGTTAAGTAATTTATCGGTAGAATCTAATGATAGTTCTGATAATATACGTGATGCTGGACCACCGACTGGTAAACCATATGAAACGTTTTTAGAAAAATTACTAAGCAATGCCATAATACGTTTCGGTATTTCACCTGCATCTGGTAACCTTTTTAGTGCATTCTCAATTCTATGGTGATAAATACGTGGGTAAAAGTCGGCTATATCAGTAACAACCACATACTCATAGTTCGCACTTAATTCTAATGCTTTTTCTCGATAATCACGCCATGTACTATCAATAAACAATTTGGCATTTTCATCATCCCAATTAAATCTGTATGAAAAAACTGTATTTTCTTCAACTGTTATGCGTTGCGCTTCAATTTTCGACGCCAACTGGATCACTATAGCCAAATAGTATGCATTCCAAAACGGTTCTATCTGTGTAGTCCAACGGAACCCTGTATACCCAACCTGTGTTAGCGTTTCGAGAGTAATTGGCGGGTACTGTGCTAAATAATCATCAAAGTTATTATGTAAATCTAACAAAAGAGTCTTACATTCATCCGGTTTATCATGAAAAACTAATGTTTCTAATGGAAAAGGAAATACATCTGTATCACCGTGCTTTGCTATATATTTTTAATAGCAATATCTATAGCTACTTCAATATCCATTTATGCATTCCTAAAATTATAGAACCATCTGAATCTATACAAAATTTTTATCAATGAAACCAAAGACCATTAATTACTTTGTTTTTATTCATTAATCTATTACTTATATTCTTGTAATAGTTATTTCTTGGGGGATTTCCAAATTAACACATTTGCCCAACCCAAAACAATAATAAAGGGAACTGAATGCTCCCTTTTTCGGATTCTGGATAATTCTGACTTAGGGAAAGGAAGTACAAGGCAAAATATTTATACTATTAAAAAAGGGGCTTAAAGCCCCTTTTTAGATTCCCAATCGAGTTGGGAATGACAGTTTAGTTGGAATGACGAGAATTATTTAATTTTTCACGGATAACGAGAGAGTCGAGAACAAGACAAAAAATTTATAATAAAGCGGAGTTTATAAAATATAAATGAGTATTTAGAATAAATTTTTTAACACAGTTATCGACTCTCTCGTTTTTCGTGATTATTTTTTCTTTGGCATGTATATGTCTGTACACGTCCCTTCTGCAACTTCAGTTGCAAAGTTCATTGTTTCTGACAAGGTTGGGTGTGGATGAATGGTTAAACCGACATCCTCCATTTCTGCGCCCATTTCAATCGCCAGTGCAGCTTCGGCAATGAGTTCACCTGCATTCTTACCCAGGATAGCTGCGCCAATCATACGGTGTGTTTTTGCATCATAAAGCACTTTGGTTGAACCTGTTGTTGCACCAACAGAAAGGGCTCGACCGCTTGCTGCCCATGGGAATGCGCCTTTTTCGTATTCGATGCCTTCTTCTTTTAACTGGTCCTCTGTTTTACCTACCCAGGCGACTTCTGGATCGGTATAAGCAACTGAAGGAATCACGCGTGCATCGAAGAACCGTTTCTCACCCGATATAACTTCTGCTGCTACTTTTGCTTCGTGTGTTGCTTTATGTGCAAGCATTGGCTGACCAACAACGTCACCAATTGCAAAGATATGATTAACGTTGGTACGCATCTGGTTATCTACTTCGATAAAGCCATAATCGTTTACAACCACACCGGCTTTTTCTGCATCAATTAACTTACCATTGGGTGAGCGACCGATTGCTACTAATACATTATCGAATGTATCTTCTTCGGGCGCGTCTTTACCTTCAAACTTACACACAATGCCTTTTTTGCCTGGTGTGAGTTCAGTGACTTTTGTGTTGGTGAAGATGTTTTCGTAACGTTTCTTTAATACTCTTTCAAATAAACGAATCAAGTCGCGATCTGCGCCTGGCATTAAACCCGGGCCCAATTCAACCACGGTGACATTGGCACCCAGTGCAGAATAAACCGTTGCCATTTCTAAACCGATAATGCCACCACCCACAACAAGTAACCGTTTTGGAATGTTATGCAGTTCTAACGCATCGGTTGAATCCCATACACGTTCATCATCCCATGGAATAAAGGGTAACTTGGTAACTGATGAACCGGCTGCAATAATGCAGTTTTCAAAACCGACTGTTTGCTTAGAACCATCGGCTGCTTCAACTTCAATAGTATTGGCCGAGGTAAACTTTCCGTAACCATTTACAACGTTAACTTTACGTTGCTTAGCCATTTGTTTAAGACCACCAGTTAGCTTACCGATAACACCGTCTTTATGTGCACGCAACTTGTCTGTATCAATCTTTGGCTTACTAAATGTAATACCAGCTTCTGCAAGTTCGGGGGCTTCACTCACCACTTCGGCAACGTGCAATAATGCTTTAGAAGGAATACAACCCACGTTTAAGCAAACACCGCCCAACACTTCTTCTTTTTCAATTAGGACAACTTTTTTACCCAGGTCAGCAGCGCGGAAAGCGGCGGTGTAACCACCAGGGCCTGAGCCTAGTACAACTACTTCGGCTTCTACATCAACATTGCCTGAGTAAGATGCTGCTTTAGGTGCTTCGGCTGGTGCTGGTGCTGGTTCTGCTGTTGCTGTTTCTTCTTTAGGCGCTTCTTCAGCCGGTGCAGATGCAGCGGCCTGATTTTTACTGGCATCTTCAACCACAACGGTACAAAGCAACGTGCCTTGTGAAACGGTGTCACCAACAGAAACTTCAAATGACTGAATAATACCGCTAACAGATGAAGGAATTTCCATCGTTGCTTTGTCTGACTCAACGGTGATTAGCGAATCTTCTTCTGCTATTGTGTCGCCTGCTGCAACCAGTACTTCGATAACTTCTACGGCATCAAAGTCGCCGATATCAGGAACATGAACTTCTACTGTACTCATAACTTAAGCCTTTTATTTATTCTTTCACATTAAAGCAGTAGACGACGTGCATCTGCTAACAGGTGACACATGTAAGCAGCAAAACGTGCACCATCGGCACCATCAATAACACGGTGGTCGTACGATAGAGAGAGAGGACACATTAACTTTGGTTCAAACTCTGAACCGTTCCACACGGGTTTCATGTCTGCTTTAGAAACACCGAGAATAGCAACTTCTGGTGCATTAACGATGGGTGTAAATTTAGTACCACCGATACCACCTAAACTTGAGATCGACATACAGCCACCCTGCATATCCGATGGTTTTAATTTCTTCTCACGTGCTTTAACAGAAATTTCACGTAACTCGATTGAAATATCGACAATTGATTTTTTATCGACATCGCGAACAACTGGTACAACTAATCCATCGGGTGTATCGACGGCTATACCAATATGAAAATAGTTTTTCATAATCAGGTTTTCACCTGTTGCATCCAGTGATGAATTAAAGCGTGGATATTTTTTAAGACCCGCCGCGACTGCCTTCATAATGAAAGAAAGCAAGGTGAACTTAACACCTTCTTTTTCGTAGTCTTTATTTGACTGCTTACGGAAAGCTTCGAGTGATGTAATATCTGCTTCATCAAACTGTGTGACATGTGGAATCGTTACCCAGTTACGGTGCAGGAACTTACCAGTCAGTTTGTTAATCTTACTTAGCGGTTGCGTCTCAACGTCACCCCACTGACTAAAATCAATTTCTGGCATTGGCTCTACGCCTAATGCAGCACTACCCGCCGAACGACCACCGGATGTCATTGCCTGCTTAACATAGGACTGAACATCTTCTTTAACAACTCTGGCATTACGACCTGTACCGCTCACTTGTGTTAAATCAACACCCAGGTCACGTGCAAACTTACGTACTGCCGGTGAGGCATGCACACTCTTGAAACTCTCAGGACTAATGTTTGCTGTCGGTGAAGGTTTATGTACAGGCGCCGGAGCAGGTTTAGGTGCTTCTTCAACCGCTGCCGGTGCAGGAGCGGGTTCAGCTTTAGGTGCTTCTTTGCTTGTTTCTACAGGGGCTTCTGTTGCTGCAGACGCTGCACCAGAAGATTCAAGCATGACAACCAGACCGCCTTCTGAAATTTTATCACCGACGTTAACTTTAACTTCTTTAACCGTACCCGAATGGCTACTTGGAATTTCCATTGTCGCTTTGTCTGATTCAACCGTAATTAACGAGTCTTCTTCTGCGATCTTATCACCGACGGCGACAAGAACTTCAATGATTTCGACTTCATCAAAATCACCGATGTCAGGAACTTTTACTTCGACCATTTCACTCATGGTTCCACTCCAGTTTTTTAACTGTTTTATTTACTACTTGTTGTATATACAAAAAACAAAAAATAATAATTTTATGCAATTGCAGGATTAACCTTTTCAGGATCGATACCGTATTTCTCAATCGCTTCCTGAACTTTACCTGCTGGGAACTGACCTTCATCAGCCAGCGCCATTAATGCTGCCACCGTTACATACTGTGCATTGACTTCAAAGTGTTTGCGTAGTTGTGCGCGTGTATCCGAACGACCAAAACCATCGGTACCTAATGATGTGTAACTTGTCGGTACCCATCGACTAATCTGATCGGAGTAGTTACGTATATAATCTGTTGCAGCAATCACAGGGCCACGCTTATCTTTCAGACATTTTTCAATATAACTCACACGCTTATCTTCTAGTGGGTGCAACATGTTCCAGCGATCAACATCCACGGCTTCCCGTTTTAGTTCGTTAAAGCTGGTTACACTCCAGATGTCTGCATCGATAGACCAGTCTTTATCTAACAACTCAGCCGCAGCAATAACTTCACGCAAGATTGTGCCCGAACCCATTAGCTGTACTTTCTTACGGCGCTTGCCACCACCTTGTAACAAGTACATACCCTTGATAATGCCTTCTTCTACACCTTTTGGCATGGCAGGTTGCTGATAGTTTTCATTCATTACGGCAATGTAATAAAAAATGTTTTCCTGGTTCTGATACATACGGCGTAAACCATCTTGAATGATGACCGCAAGTTCGTATGCAAAAGTAGGATCGTATGAGACACAGTTTGGAATGGTGCCAGACACCATAAAGCTATGACCATCCTGATGCTGTAAACCTTCTCCCGCAAGCGTTGTTCGGCCAGCTGTACCACCTAATAGGAAACCACGTGCCTGCATGTCGCCAGCCATCCATGCAAGATCACCAATACGTTGGAAACCAAACATTGAATAATATATATAGAATGGCACCATGTTCACACCATGAGTACTATAGGCTGTTGCCGCTGCCACCCATGACGACATTGCGCCGGCTTCATTAATACCTTCTTCTAAAATCTGCCCCGATTTATCTTCTTTGTAGAACATCACCTGTTCTTTATCTTGTGGCGTATATAACTGTCCCACTGAAGAATAAATACCTAACTGACGGAACATACCTTCCATACCAAAGGTACGCGCTTCATCTGGCACAATCGGTACGACATACTTACCCATTTTTTTGTCTCGAGTAATTAACGTTAGTAAGCGCACAAATGCCATCGTTGTCGACATTTCACGATCACCTGAACCTTTTGTAATTGGCTCGAACACGGAAAGATCTGGCACTTCTAACGGTGCTGCCAGACGTTGACGTGATGGCATTGGTCCACCAAGCTTTTCACGTTGCGCTTTTAAATACTTCATCTCTTCTGAGTCTTCATCCGGGCGATAGTATTCACATTTCGCCGCTTGTTCTTCAGAAATCGGAATATTGAAACGATGCTTATAGGCAATCATTTCATCTTCATCTAACTTTTTCTGCGAGTGAGTACGCATCTGCCCCTCACCTGCTGAACCCATACCGTAACCTTTAACACTGTGTGCCAGAATTACTGTAGGTTGGCCATCACGCTTCGCCGCTTCTGCATAGGCTGCATATACTTTAAATGGATCATGACCACCACGGTTTAAGCGCCAGATGTCTTCATCCGACATATCAGCAACCATGGCTTTTAATTCAGGGTATTTGCCAAAGAAGTGTTCACGAACATATGCACCATCTTTAGATTTGTAATTCATAAAATCGCCATCAACTGCTTCTAGCATACGCTTTTGCAACAGACCGTTTTTGTCTTTGGCTAACAATGGATCCCAGTAGCTACCCCAAAGTACTTTAATCACTTTCCATCCAGCACCACGGAATATCGCTTCGAGTTCCTGAATAATTTTGCCGTTACCACGAACTGGGCCATCCAAACGTTGCAAGTTACAGTTAATGACAAAGGTTAAATTATCTAATTTTTCACGAGACGCTAAAGAAATAGCACCTAAAGATTCTGGTTCATCGGTTTCACCGTCACCCATAAAGCACCACACATCACGGTCGCGAGTATCGGCAAGACTTCGATCTTGAAGGTACTTCATAAAGCGCGCCTGATAGATTGCAGAGATAGGACCTAAGCCCATAGACACTGTTGGGAACTGCCAGAAGTCAGGCATTAACCAGGGATGTGGGTAAGACGATAAACCATTGCCATCTACTTCCTGACGGAAATTATCGAGCTGATCTTCTGCCAAACGACCTTCCAGGAAGGCACGAGAATACATGCCCGGCGCGGAGTGCCCCTGGAAAAAAACCAAATCACCGCCATGTTCATGGTTTGGTGCACGCCAGAAATGATTGAAACCCACGTCATATAAAGTTGCAGCAGATGCGAAACTGGCAATATGTCCACCCAGTTCAGACGCCTTTCGATTTGCTTTCACCACCATTGCAGCGGCATTCCAACGAATAAGTGCATTAATGCGACGTTCGACACTTCTATCACCCGGCATAATTGGCTGTAAATGCGTAGGGATAGTATTCACATAAGCGGTGTTTGCTTTATGTGGAAGGTTTGCTCCAGAGCGACGTAACTTATCGATCATTTGCTCTAATAAAAAATGCGCTCGTTCAGCGCCATCTGCTTGCAGAACCCCTTCTATCGCTTCTAACCATTCAAGGGTTTCCTGCTGATCAACATCCTGATCGTGACTCTGTGTAGACATACTCTTCTCCACTTGATACTTACGTATATATTGGTGGCTTAACTTCGCTCTTTTCAGGCACTTAGATAAGCTACTTCATCTAATTCTTTAAATATTCTGCTGCCAGTTTAATAACACAGCGTATAAAATCAAGCTTTTTTTACATGCCAAAAATAATAAACTTATATTTCAATATGTTACAGCCATGAAATAATTTTATGACCATGAAACATCGTTAAAAAAGGCTATAAATGCTACTTTAAACAACTTTTTAGACGGGAAATGGACTACAATTTTAATTAGCCAGCACATAAAAACATGCATTTTTTACATGACAAATAATATATACTTAAATTTCAATATGTTACATCCATGAAATAATTTCTTACCTACTAAATATAGTCTAAAACTACAAAATGTACATAATAATCACACTACGTGGATAGGCAAATTGGAGATGAGTTATAGCTTGTTGTAAAAACAAAGTTATATATATAGAGTAACTGGCTCACATATTGTGCGAAAAAACAAAATAACAATAAAGAAATAATGAAAATGAACGACACTATGAGCATGGCTCAATATATTGCAGAAGACTGGCTACAGGCGATGAGTGAATCTGTGAAAAATCAGGATATCAACTCCCATATGCGTCTGGTCTCAAAAAATGTGCATGTCTATGGCATTCCTGGCATGGACATACTTAACTACAAGCAATGGCTTTATCGCCGCCATAATGAATTCCTTCACAATCGCCTGTTTAGCTTAAAGTACAAAATTGTTCGAATTAAGACCGATCAGCAACGCCGGCTTGGCTTCGAGGTCGAGGAGCAAATGATGGCAACCGAAGGACGCGCCTATATCATTAGCAAAGATATTTTACTTGAACGTGAACAGGACGATAACTGGCGAGTGGTCGAGGAAAACATTCATAGCTGGCAAAAAATGGAAATAGGAAAACAGTCAAATGGCTAATAATAAAGCAGCTAAAACAAAAAAAGTCAGCGACAGCATGGGCGAACTGGACGTTCCGGCTGATGCGTTATACGCAGCCCAAACCCAACGTGCAGTGAATAACTTCCCAATCAGCGGTGTTGGCATGCCAGCTACATTTATACATGCTTTAGGTTTAGTCAAACATGCTTGCGCAAAAGCAAACTTTAAACTCGGTTTAATGGATGAAAAAACCTGCCATGCAATTGAAAATGCCGCTGATGATGTCGCCGATGGTATTTATGATGATCAATTCCCAATTGATGTTTTCCAGACGGGTTCCGGCACCAGCACAAACATGAATGCCAATGAAGTCATCGCAACGGCTGCTACTCGTGACTCCGATGTGGAAATTCATCCTAATGATCATGTCAATATGAGCCAAAGCTCAAATGATGTTATTCCTACAACCATTCATGTCAGTGCGACCATTGAAATTACTGAACAATTATTACCTGCACTTCAGCACTTATCTGAAACGCTTGATAACAAAGCAAGCCAGGTTGAGGATGTAGTTAAAACAGGTCGCACCCATTTGATGGATGCCATGCCCGTGACGATGGCACAAGAAGTAGCTGCCTGGTCTGAACAAATACGAACCTGCAAAACACGAATTGAAGACAGCCTGGAAAGAATGCATGCCTTACCTCAAGGTGGCACTGCTGTCGGTACCGGTATTAACTGTCATGAAGACTTTGGTGAAAAAGTCGCAGAAGTTTTATATTCTGAAACCGGCATTACATTTACTTCTATGACTAATAAGTTTGTTGGCCTGGCAACTCAGGATAGTGCCGTTGAAATGAGTGGCCAACTTAATACATTAGCTACAGCGCTAATGAAAATTTCCAATGACTTACGCTGGATGAACTCGGGTCCATTAGCTGGCATTGGCGAAATTGCTCTACCCGCTCTGCAACCTGGCAGCTCTATTATGCCGGGTAAAGTAAACCCGGTTATTCCCGAGGCAGTTGCAATGGTCTGCGCACAGGTTATGGGTAATCATACAACTATCACCGTAGCTGGGCAGTCCGGCACCTTCCAGTTAAATGTAATGTTACCTGTAATTGCATACAATTTATTGCAGAGCATAGAACTATTGGCAAATTCTGCACGCGTACTGGCAGACAAAGCTATTGCCGACTTTACTGTTAATAAAGACAACATCGAAACTGCTCTGGATAAGAACCCAATACTGGTCACCGCTTTAAACCGGGTTATTGGTTATGAAAAAGGCGCGGCTATTGCGAAAAAGGCTTACAAAGAAAAGCGTGCTATCTTTGAGGTTGCCATAGAAGAAACCGATTTATCAGAAGAAGAACTGGAACGGTTATTAAACCCAGCTAACCTAACTCAGGGTGGAATCAACGAGTAGCATGATTGCCGCTCATTACACCTTTAAACGAAAGCTTACTTTTATCTAATAATTATCGATATGGCTTCCGCTTTTTCGCACGTACTGGTTGCATATACTGCTAATAAATTTTCCTGTGACACATTATTAAATAAAAAATTCTTTTTCTTTGTTGCTGTGTCATCCATCATGCCCGATATTGATGTACTTGCGTTTCGTTTTGGTATCGCTTATGGAGATGTATGGGGACATCGAGGCATGACCCACTCCATTTTCTTTGCATTTATCTGGTCAATTTTACTATGGTTAACTCTTCTTCGAACAGCTGACTATAAACATTTTCGGCTTATATCAAAAACAAGTTTAATCGCAATAACCATTTTATTTTTAAGCACCAGCTCACATGGTTTTTTAGATGCCATGACCAACGGTGGTCTGGGTATTGCCTTTTTTTCACCCTTTAATACCACACGTTATTTTTTACCCTGGCAACCCATACAGGTTTCTCCTATTGGCGTCAGTGCTTTCTTTAGCCACTGGGGATTGAGAGTAATATTAAGCGAACTCATCTGGATAGGCATTCCCTGCTTTATTGTTTTACTGGGTATTAAACTGAAAAACAGAATAAAAAACCAGGCTTATAAATGACTATCAGGGCAATAGCTGCGATAATTGTGAAATCAAATAGCCACTAAACATATTGCAAAGAACACTTAAATGGATTCAATTACAATCATTAAACCTGACGACTTACACTTACATGTACGTGACGGCAATGTCTTAAAAGATATTATCCCACATACTGCGGCACGGTTTGCGCGCGCGATCATTATGCCGAACTTAAAGCCACCGGTTACCACAACTGAACAGGCTGAATCGTACCAACAACGTATCCTCGATGCTGTACCAGATGGCCTGAACTTTAAACCTCTAATGACACTTTACTTAACCGATAATATGTCTGCAGATGAAATTACCAAAGCTAAAGAAAGTGGTATTGTCTTTGCGGTAAAATATTATCCTGCCGGAGCCACAACAAACTCGGACGCTGGTGTAACAGATATAAAAAAAACCTATGCCGTACTTGAACGTATGCAACAGTTGCAAATGCCGTTGCTTATTCATGGCGAGGTAACCGATCCGTCTATTGATGTTTTTGATCGAGAAGCTGTTTTTATAGACGAAGTGTTAAAGCCTTTGCTTAAAAATTTCCCAAAACTAAACGTTGTATTAGAGCATATTACCACTGCACAGGCCGTTGAATTTGTTCAGTCCGCACCAGACAATATTGCAGCAACAATTACACCTCATCATCTTTTATATAATCGAAACCAGATGTTTCAGGGTGGCATAAGACCACACTATTATTGTTTGCCAATTCTAAAAAGAGAAAAACATCGGGAAGCTTTGGTTAAAGCTGCAACCAGTGGCAATCCAAAATTCTTTTTAGGTACTGACAGTGCCCCACACCCGCAATCCAGCAAAGAAACAGCATGCGGTTGCGCTGGAATGTATAGCGCGCATGCTGCACTGGAAATGTATACCGAAGTTTTTGAAAGTAATAATGCGTTGGATAAACTGGAAGACTTTGCCGGCCGATTTGGCGCCAGTTTTTATCAACTACCCATTAATAGTGAAAAAGTGACGCTTGTAAAAGAAGCTCACCAAATTGAACAGCAATATCAATTTGGTGATGAGTTTCTTATTCCTTTAAAAGCGGGTGAAATACTGCAATGGAAGTTACAA
>Ga0316207_10003551_pt1 | contig 14336 bp, 15 predicted proteins | sample 6weekpyrite_MG_FD_204943 | JGI IMG/M metagenome (GOLD analysis project Ga0316207, IMG submission 204943) | Microbial mat bacterial communities from mineral coupon in-situ incubated in ocean water Damariscotta River, Maine, United States -... | ecosystem: Environmental > Aquatic > Marine >... | reverse complement strand
GGCACGTGCCGAGGCGAATGTTTCACTTCGCAGGATGCCACCAATCTTGCTGGCGTACTGCGGGTCTGTCGCATAACCGGCAGCCTGCAGGCCTGCGAGGAACTTGTCTGCATTACCTGAATTATCCAGTGCATCGTCATAGCGACCACTGTTCTTCAGGAAGCCGACATAATCAGAAAATGCTTCTTCGTACGAGTCATAGGCCCTGAAACTGGCGCGCTCGCGCTGTACCACACCGTCACGGTATTCCGTAGTTGGTACGGATACACGGTCACCATGCCAACGATGATCAGCCTTAATGCCAAACAGGTTAAAGCTACTGGCACCCTCACCGCGGTGCATGATGAATTTACCCCAACCTGTTTCGAGTGCGGCCTGGGAAACGATTGCTTCGGTGGGAACACCAAGCTCTTTCGCTGCACGTTCGGCATGCGGCCAAATGTCTTCAACAAACTCGGCCGGGCTACTGTAGTCAGTGCGTTTGATTGCCGTGTTGCGGGTCACGCCATCGGTAATAAATTCACCCGGTTCAATTTCATTGAGATCACGTGCATCAATACGCGGTGCTGTATGCAGGGCAATATGCGGGAACAGTTCATCGCCCTTATAAGCATCACGACTGAAGGCACCCGGCAACAGAATTTCTGCATCCAGCCCCATACCTGGCTGGTCAGTTGTTGGCTGGACCGGTTCAGGATGTGCCGGTACACCATGGCCAACCTCGACAGGTTGTTGTGCCGGTAGCGCACCACTGCGGTTAATGCCCGAGGTATTGAAGTTGAACGGATTAGCTTCCTGTACGTTACCCGTATCTGCACCGAGCTGACGTTCGATCAGTTTTGCAATGCCGAGGCTGCCACGCTCTGACAAGTTCAGTGCCAACTGTTGGTCGAACATGCTGCGGTAGGTATCCGATGCCTGGCTGTCAAAGATTGGATCACCAAAACTGGCGGCACGCATCTGCTTTAACATCATTTGCAGGAACATCGACTCGAACTGCTTGGCAGCTGTCTTGATGGCCGCATTGCGATCGGTCTTTGCCTGTGCACGCAGGGATGTCAGCGACGTCAGGTCGGTATAAACAGCACTGGGTTCGTATGCAGTTTGCATGGCCATAATTCCTAAATGATGATCAACTCGGCTTTCAGAGAACCCGACTGTTTAAGCGCTTCCAGGATAGCGACAAGGTCACCCGGCGCAGCACCCACCTGGTTTACCGCACGCACGATTTCGTCCAGTGATACACCCGGGTTAAACAGGAACATCTTGTTGTCCTGCTCTTCAATGGCAATGTCGGCCTGCGGTACGACGACCGTATCCCCCCCTGCCAGTGGGCCGGGCTGACTGACAATCGGGCTGGCACTGATGGTGACGACGAGGCTGCCATGGGAAACCGCAGCCGGGTCAACCGTGACGTTTTGTCCAATCACAACCGTGCCGGTGCGTGAATTAATAATAACTTTTGCGGCTGCCGCCCCCGGCGCAACCTGCAGGTTCTCGATAAGAGACACATAGGACACGCGCTGCGATGCCTTGATCGGTGCATTGACGCTAATCGAAGTCGCATCAATTGGTCTGGCCGTGCCCGGGCCAATCGTCTTGTTGATAGACAGTGCCATGCGCGTCGCGGTTGTGAAATCAGCCTGATGCAGGTTCAGCACGACTTCGTTGCCGCGACCAAACGGGTTCGGTACAACACGTTCGACCGTTGCACCGTTTGGAATACGACCGGCACTCGGTACGTTCACCGTAATGCTCGAACCATCTGCAGCGGCACCAAAGCCACCGACCACGAGGTTGCCCTGTGCAATTGCGTAGACCTTGCCATCAACACCCTTGAGCGGTGTCATGAGCAGACTGCCGCCGCGCAGGCTGTTGGCATTACCAATCGATGAAACCGTGACATCAATCGTCTGACCCTGCTTGGCAAATGCCTTCAGGTCAGCATGCACAGACACAGCGGCAATGTTCTTCAGCTGCGGGTTTACGTTCGGTGGCAATGTTATGCCGAATTGAGCCAACATGTTTCTCAGGCTCTGTACCGTAAACGGGGTCTGGCTGGTCTGGTCACCCGTACCATTGAGGCCAACTACGATACCGTAGCCGACCAACTGGTTACTGCGAACCCCGGCGATTGATGCCAAATCCTTGATTCTCTGAGCATTTGCGGTACTGGTCACGATAACCAGGCAAATCGTCAGGACTGTCTTGAGTATGTTTTTCATGGTCATGGCAACTCTCAAATTTGGTTTGGTTTAAGGTCTAACCAGTACAATGCAATTTCGTTGCCAAGTTTGCGGCCGCAGCCGCAAACCTGCTTATTCATGATTAGAATGGCAACAATGCACTGATGAAGAAGCGGGCCAGCCAGCCGATCTTGTTGGTGTCGGCAACCGCACCTGAGCCGCTGTAAGTGATCTGGACGTCAGCAACCTGTGTCGACAGCACCGTGTTTGCTGAACTGATATCTGCCGGGCGTACGATGCCTGACAGGCGGATGTATTCATGGCCCTGGTTCAGACTGAGGATCTTTTCGCCACGTACAAACAGGTAGCCATTTGGTAATACCTCGGCGACCGTCACAGAGATGCTACCGCTCAGTGTGTTGCTCTGGCTGCTGGTCCCTTCACCGTCAAACGCGTTTTCAGACTCGAGGTTAAGACCCAGGTTGTTGTTAGTATTGCTGGCGAGCGGGAACACACCCGGTGCATTAAACTGTGGTGTCGAGCCGAGAATGGTCGGGTTGGTTACCGTCGTTGATGATGACTTGTCGAGTTCAGTGGCGGCTGCCTTGCTCGCATTGGTACTTTCCTGCAAAGAGATCGACAGGATGTCACCCACCCGGCGCGCCTTGCCATCTTCAAACAGGCGCACATCATGTCCGGCCTGGTAGATTGAACCGTTGCTGGTTTCAACCGGTGGCAGCGCAACCGGTCGCGTTGCAGCGTATTCCGGATCGCGCTCTGGCAGACTCTGGCAGGCTGTTGTAAAGACAACACTCAATGCCAACAGGCCATTTCGCAGTACACGGTTGTTGATTAAATTTTTCATACTTCACCACCTTGTCTTTCTTCGTCATTCCAGCAAATACTGGAATCTATATATTCTCTTTTCCTGGATTCCGGCGCCCAAAGAACCCCTTCGGGTTTCATTATGGATACCCCACCCTTCGGGTCTGGGCATACGCCGGAATGACAACACTATTTGTTGCCTACTTACTTCGTCATTCCGGCATGCCTTTAGCCGGAATCCATTCATACTCTCTTACTTCTCTGGATACTGGCGCCCAAAGAACCCCTTCGGGTTTCATTATGGATACCCCACCCTTCGGGTCTGGGCATTCGTCAGTATGACCTTCATTCTCTTGACTTCGCCATTCCCTTACTTCGTCATTCCGGTGCAGGCTGGAATCTATATGTTGTCTTTTCCTGGATTCCTGCGCCCAAAGAACCCCTTCGGGTTTCATTATGGATACCCCACCCTTCGGGTCTGGGCATTCGCAGGAATGACAATAATTTAGTTTTCCTGCCTTTCCGTCATTCCGGCGTAGGCCGGAATCTATGCATACTCTCTTACTTCTCTGGATTCCGGCCTACGCCGGAATGACAGGAAGGTTATTAAAGGTTGTTAGATACGTACTGCAGCATTTGATCTGAGGTTGAGATCGAACGTGAATTCAATTCATACACACGCTGTGTCTCAATCATATTGACGAGTTCTTCAACAACGTTAACGTTGGATGACTCGACAGCACCCTGCAGCACCGTACCCAGTCCACTAATACCCGGGTTACCGGTTGTCGGTGCGCCACTACTTGCAGTTTCTACGTAAAGGTTTTCACCAATTGGCTGCAGGCCGGGCGGGTTAACAAAGTCTGCCAACTGGATCGTGCCGACCTGTGTAGGTGTTGCACTGCCCGGTTGTACGGCTGAGACTGTGCCGTCACTGCCGATCGTGACTGACAATGCATCACCCGGGATTGTGATCGCCGGTGTTATTGCTTCACCACTTGATGTGACAACCTGGCCGGTTTCATTAACCTGCAGTGAACCGTTACGGGTGTAACCCTGTGTTCCGTCTGCACGTGTGACCTGCAGGAAGCCACGGCCCTGGATGGCGACATCAAGCGGGTTCTCGGTCAGGACGATATTGCCCTGCTCGTGGTTCTTCGCTGTGGATACAGTTCGTACACCGGTACCCAGTGTCAGGCCTGTCGGCAATTTCGAATCCTGTGTATTCGCTGCACCGACCTGGCGGATGTTCTGGTACAGCAGGTCAGCGAACTGGACTCGACTACGCTTGAAGCCGGTTGTGTTGGCATTCGCCAGGTTATTCGAAATAACCCCGAGGCGATTTTGCTGGGCTTCAAGGCCGGTTTTTGCTATCCAAAGTGCAGGAACCATTGTTCTATCCTCGTTTATTCAAACTGCTATGAAACACTTAATAATTCAGCAGATGCCGCATCGTTCTGACGTGCGGTATCCATTAACTTCACTTGCATCTCGAACTGACGTGACAGTGAGATCATCGTAACCAGTGACTCGATCGGGTTTACGTTACTGCTTTCCAGTGCACCTGACACGACACTGACATTTGCATCTGCCAGCACGGCGTTCTCAGGTGACGCCTCAAGGTCAACACGTATCAGGCCATCTTTGCCCTTGTACAGGCTGGCTGGATCCGGGTTGACGAGGCGAATACGGTTAACCGTTGAAAGCGTATTGGCAGACTGTCCTACAGGACGAACGGTAATCGTACCGTCACCACCAATTTCCATTGTTTCAAATGGCGGGATGGCAATTGGCCCATCGTTGCCGAGCACCTGCAGGCCATCACCTGTAAACAATTGACCGAGTTCATTGACTGAAAGATTACCGGCACGCGTGTAGGCCTCACTGCCATCCGGAGCCTGTACGGCAATCCAACCTTCACCGTTGACCGCGATATCAAGCGGGTTACCGGTGCTGTTGATCGTGCCGTTTGAAAGATCGACACCCTGACCTTCGCTGACGGCATAGGCACGGCTGTCGTGCCCCGGGCCATTCACCTTGAGGCTGGTGAATGACTCGAGATCTGCACGAAAGCCCGTGGTACTGGCATTGGCAAGATTGTTACTGTTCACGCCCTGGGCGCGGGTAATCTGCCCTGCCCCGGTCATCGCGATGTATAACATTCTGTCCATTTTCAGTCTCCGCCTATGCCACTAACGATTAACGAATGTTGATAATGGTCTGAGTGACCGTATCCGCGGCTGAAATCACCTGCGCATTCGCCTGGAAATTACGCTGAGCAGTGATGATGTTCACCAGCTGTTGGGTCAGGTCGACGTTTGAGCCTTCCAACGCACCCGCCTGGATAAGACCAAGGCTACTGGTACCCGGTGCACTCACCAGTGGTGCGCCAGAATCGAATGACTCACCCCATGTGGTATCACCAAGTTGACGCAGACCTTGCGGGTTACTGAAGTTTGCAAGGGCTACCTGTCCCAGGATCTGGGTCTGACCATTTGTGAAACGTGAGGTAACGATGCCCGTATCATTAATATCGATACCACTCAAACGACCGGTGGTGAAACCATCCTGTGACAGTGAGTTGACCGAGAAACCGTTACCAAACTGGGTTGTATCACCGAGGTTGATTGTCAGGGACAGCTCGGCTGCACCACCACCCGGGTCATAGTCAGGAATCGTGATTGTGCCACCTGCAATCAACTGACCCAGGTCGTTAAACTGGATGGAGTCGTCAACAATGGTTGCGGGAATTGTATCCGCACCCGCAACGCTGGTGCCTGCACCAACAAAGCTTGCGATATCTGCAATACCACCATCGACGTTACCGTTGAAACCGGCAATCACAGGTGCGGTCTCGCCAGAACCTGTTGCAACTGTCGTGATGACAAGGTTGTTACTGCCGTCTGATGAAACCGTGTATGTACCAGGAGCAGCGGTATTCAGGTCTGCCTGAACTTCTGCGACAACACCTGCTACGTTCGTGTAATCGGCATCGAGCTGAACCGTGTTACCGTCAACTGTGAAGCTGATTGAGTCACCAGAGTAGTCAAAGATAGCGATTGCACCGGCAGAGGTGTAATCAGCAGATTGGGCATCCACACCTGCGGCCGTTGTTGTACCTGTAATCGTGGTTGCATCGAAGCCACCCGGGCCAGACGTGAAGCTTACAGTTGGTATGGTGCCACCAGCACCTGCCGTCGTATCAAAGAACTCAAGCGATGTACCGTTAGCACGAACATTAATACCGGTGTTATTCGTACCATCGTTCAACAAGGTATTAATTTCACCGATAGTCGTGGCAAGGTCAGAGTTAGTCGATGTCAGGGTAATGGTATCTGTCGTTGTACCGTTCGATACATCAAAGACCAGGTTGGTGCCTGAGAAATCATCAGCTGCATAGGCTGTGTCGGCTGTACGCAGAGCATTGGTTGCATCCGCACCACCGTTACCTGCACCACCAGATACAAAGTCTGCAATCGTTGCTGAACCGCCATCAACGTTACCGTCGAAGTTATTAACGACTGGCGCTGTACTGGCGACGCCTGTTGCTGTTTTCGTGATAACCAGATTGTTTGAACCATTAAAGGCGGCTGTATAGGTGCCTGCGACGGGTGCATTGATTTGGGTCTGAATCGCAGTTGCCACATTTGCAAGGCTGGTGTAATCCTGGTCCAGCGTGACGGTTATGCCATCAACATCAAAGCTGGCGCTGTCTGCCGAGAAGTCTGTTACCGTCGCGGCAGTACCACTTGTGTAACTACCCGATGTAGCCGGGACTGCGGGGTTTTCAATGACGCCGTTAATGCTCTGGTCAACCTGCACGCCATCAACGAAGGTAAAGGTGTCCCAGTTATTCTCACCGGTTTTTACATAGTAAAGGCTGGCAAGGTGCTCTGTACCCAATGAGTCAAACACGGTTAGTGATGTCGAGCTGTTAAAGCTGCGAGCATCATTCACATCAAAGGTTGTCACTGAGGGAATGTCTGCAGATGCATCCAGGTTAAGGTTAACATTGATTTCATCCGTTGCATTCGGTGCAATATTCGACGTATCCAGTTGCAGGTCACCCTGCGCACCCGTCAGCGCACCGTCAGCATCTGCAGTAAAGGCACGTAGTCGCTGTGACTGACCGTTCACCACAAAGCCTTCCCGATCGACGTTGAATTGGCCGGCACGTGTATACACGTTCACGCCCGCATCACTGACAACAAAGAAACCTTCGCCATTTACTGCCAGGTCAAGGCTGTTGTCGGTAAAATTGATATTACCCTGTGTAAATTGTTGTGTAACACCTGATACCTGCACACCATTACCAATGGCGGTTGAAGCAACGCCAAGGTTGGATGCTGCGAAGATATCAGAGAACTCTGCTCGTGACTCCTTGAAACCTGTTGTATTTGAGTTTGCAACGTTGTTACCGATCACCTGTAGTTCGGTGCCCGCTGCATTCAAACCACTTAATGCTGTACGAAATGTCATAGTCGTTCTCCTGTTGCTGTCTTATCTACTGATAAGGATGTATTCGCTTAACGAATTTCCTGAATAATCTTGAAGTCTGTGGCACCCAGCGATGCCAGGTTTAATATTGTTCCTTCACCGGCACGACCCAGCGTGACGCTTTCAACGCGATCGGAAATGAAGGTTTCGAGTGCTTCCTGTTCACCGTTTTTCACGGAGGATGCTGTGATGCGGTACAGGCCGGGGTTAACGACAGTGCCGTCGTCAGCCGTGCCGTCCCAAGTAAATCCGACTGAACCGGCCTGCTGTGCACCGAGCGGTAATGTGCGAACTACTTCACCCGCTGCATTAAAGACCTGCAAGCGAACTTCACCTGAGCTCTCCTGCAACTCAACTGAACCCTGGACCGTACCACCTGCGTTGAGGACACCGGCATCACTCGGGACCAGTACACTGCGTCCGACCAGTGCCGATGCTTGCAGGGCCTGATTTGAACTCAAGGAACCTGCCAGGGAAGAGAATGATTCCTGCAGGTCCTGTACACCGCTGACAGTACTGAACTGTGCAATCTGTGTGAGGAACTCACCGTTCTCGAGAGGCTTGAACGGATCCTGGTTCTGGATTTGTGCAATCATGAGTTCCAGGAACTGCTCCTGTCCAAGCTCGTTCTCGGTCTTGTTGCTGGACGAACTTTTCTGTGTGCCCAGTCCAAAGCTACTTAAGGTATCAAGGTTTACTTCATTCATTTCGATGGCTCCCTGTTATTGACCAAGACTCAAGGTTCTGAGCAATAACTGTTTGGATGTATTCATGACCTCGATATTCGACTGGTATGAACGTGAAGCGGAAATCATGTTGGCCATTTCACCAATGGCATTGACGTTTGGTAGCCAGACGTTGCCGTTGTCATCGGCAAGCGGGTGTTCCGGCTGGTACTGCTGACGAGGTGCAGCGCTGCTTTCAAGAATTTCGAGTACTTCCACACCACTGGCACCGTCTTTATTGATAGCGTCGTTAAACAGCGTCTGGAAAACGGGTGCCTTGGCACGGTAAGTCTCCTCCGCGCTGCCGCTGACGACTTCTGCATTGGCGAGGTTACTGGCCACCGTGTTCAAACGAATCGTCTGGGCACTCAGTGCAGAACCTGAAATATCAAATACGTTAAACAGTGACATGCTTATTCACCCCTCAGTGCGGTCATCAGGCCTTGTACCTTGCCGGAAACAAAGCGCAGTGTTGTCATGTAACGCAGGGCGTTATCGGTGAATGCTGCCTGCTCGGCCTGGACATCAACGGTGTTACCATCCAGTGAAGGTTGGTGTGGCTGACGGTAAAGACGTTCAGCTGTACGCATTGATGCGGTTTTCATACCGAAGTGACCGGCCTGTGTCGCAACCATTTGTGAAGCATCGTTACCACCTGATGCGAGGCGGGTCAGGATGCCCTTGAAATCAATATCCTGTGCCTTGTAATTCGGGGTATCCGCATTGGCGAGGTTAGCCGCCAGCACCGCTGTACGCTGTGAATATAGCGACAGGGCCTTTGTGTGTATCCCGAATGCATTGTCCAGATTAATAACCATTGCTGTGCTCCACTTCTTGCTCTGTTGTCAGTCACGCTATGACTGTGTACAGGGGATAAGAGCAAGCGCCGTGCCAGAAATAGTATTGCAATTAAAATCAATAAGTTATATATGATCGGCAAGGCAATTGCCGGGGGGCATGGCAAGGGGATGCCAGTAGGTGGCAAGGTGATTGCCATAAATAAGTCAGGTGTCACGCTTCACACATGAAGTTGTAAACGCAGAGGTCGCAGTGCCCTAAAGGATACCCTTCGGTACCGCAAAGGACGCAACGTTTAATAGGTTAACAGGTGCTGGAGTAGCTTTGCTTACTACTCCGACACCTTCAGGAAAATACTACAAGAATGTCGTCATACCGGCGAATGCCGGTATCCAGAGTGAACTACAAGTTTCATATGGATTCCGTGGCTCATAGAATCCCTTCGGGCTTCGTCATGAGTACCCTACCGCTTCCAGCGGTCAGGGCATTCGCCGGAATGACGGGGAAGGAAGTCGAATCATATAGAGCACTATCCCCTCTCCCCTTTGGGGGAGAGGGTCAGGGTGAGGGGGGAATAAAACGTTATTTAAGCTTGTAATACACCGCACCACCACTTCTGACCATGGTGAAATCGTCAGAATGGCCGGCAATTGACTCGGATGAACCGAGGAACAGGTAGCCACCAGGGCGCAGAGCCTTGGCGAGACGAGCAATAATGTCGCGCTTCAATTCCGGGGAGAAGTAGATGAGCACGTTACGACAAAAGATCGTGTCGAACTTGCCGAGCGTTGCAAAGCTTTGCATCAGGTTCAGTTCACTGAAGCGGACACGCCGGGAAATTTCAGGACGCACTTCCCAGACATCCCCTTTCGGCTGGAAAAAACGTCGCAGGCGATCATCAGGCATACCACGTGCCAAAGACAACTTGTCATACTGGGCCTGCCGCGCCTGGGCGAGAATGGTTTTGGAAATATCCGTGGCAATGATTTCCACATCACGCGCCAGGGCACCCGGGTTTGCCTGGCTATATTCCTGTGCAATCATGCTCAGGGAATACGGCTCCTGGCCCGATGAACAGGCCGCTGACCAGATGCGTACCGGCCGGGTTCGCTCTTTCGAGCATTCAGGCAATATTTCATTGTTGAAGATATTAAACGGATGGGCATCACGAAACCACAGGGTCTCATTCGTGGTCATCGCATCGACAATCTTGCCGCGCAAGCCTATGTCGCCGCGTTCCAGCTTAACTGTGAGTTCACCGAGATTCTCAATCCCGACACTGTCCATAAGGCGTTGCAGCCGGCTTGAGACCAGGTACTGCTTGTTTTCACCCAGCAAGATACCGCAAGCCTGTTCCAGAAAACGGCTGAACGATTGGTATTCCGTGGCTGAAATAGGGCTACTCACAAATGTTATACCTGGGACATTAATATGATGATTTAGATATGATTCTGGCTCAGGAAGTATAGCAAAATACCCTGGATATCACTGTCTTAATCCTCATCCTCAGCTAGTTTCTCCAGGACCGCATTCGCAAGGTCATCTGCGCTGAATTTGGAAATAAACTGGTTCGCGCCAACATTTTTCACCATCGACTCATTAAAGCCACCACTCAATGATGTATGCAGAATGACATGCAAACCCTCCAGGCCCGGTGTTTTACGTATATTCGTGGTCAAGGTATAACCATCCATTTCCGGCATCTCGACGTCTGAGATCAATAAACCGATTTGCTCCTCGATGGGTCCTTGCTTCAGCATTTCCATGAGCTTCTCAAATGCTTCATGACCATCGTTGACAACAATCGTTTCAAGCCCTACCTGGTGCAAGGTATTACAGATCTGCTTACGCGCAACGCTCGAGTCATCTGCGACCATGATACGTTTAGCGCTCGCCTTGTCGGCGTCATGTTCACCAAGCACATCGCTCGATACCAATGTCGTTTCACCAATCACTTCGGAAAGCACCTTCTCGACATCAATGATCTCGACAAGTGAATCATCAACCTCAGTCACAGCTGTCAGGTAGTGGTCCTTGCCGGCGCTTCGGGGTGGTGGATGGATATCTTCCCAGTTCAGATTGACAATCCTGTCGACACCGCCTACCAGAAAGCCCTGCACTTTGCGGTTGAACTCACTGACAATCACATTGCTCTCACCTGTATCCTTTAATGGCAGGCGGCCAATCGCAGCACTGAGATCCAGGATCGGAATCGTCATGCCCCGCATATTCGCAACACCACGAACAACATGATGCGCCTCGGGTAACTGGTTCAGTGGAGGACACTGAATGACCTCCTTGATTTTGAACACATTGATACCGAATTTCTGGCGTCCATTTAAATGGAACAACAGTAATTCGAGGCGGTTCTGTCCCGCCAGTCGTGTTCGCTGATCGACTACATCAAGTACACCCGACATATCATTCCTCTGGATAATAGGTATCGATGATTATTTTCACCTGTCTGAATCACTATCGGCAGTACAACGGTTTTCTTGAACATGATATTTCCGGCATGGCATTTGCATTTATATCCGTAACACGTCGAAAACCGACACGTATGTAGTGGAGAAGAACGGTGTTACTGACTAACACACGGATTATTAAAGGCATTCAAAACATGGCTAGCCACAAGTCCGCCCTGTTCCGGCAACTTCTTGCCATGTTTGCCTGTAGCCTGGCCTTGTCGGCACAGGCTGGTGAGTCTCATGACCTGCAAAATATCCTCGATTCCAGTGAGTCATTTATCCGTGGCCAGCTGGGTATCGGCGCAGAAAACACGGCGGATATCATCGTTACGGCTGGACAATTGGATCCACGTTTACGCCTTTCAAAATGCGGTAAAACACTCAATCATCACCTGCCACAGGGCCACAAGATGCAGGGCCGGGTTGCCGTCGGTACTGCCTGTAATGACGGTACAAACAAGTGGTCGATCTTTGTCCCTGTAACGATTACCCAGTATGCCGAAATAGTCGTCACCCGCCAGCCTGTGTCGCGCGGTACACCGCTTGGTGAAGCTGATATACAGCTCGAACGACGTGCCCTGAATAACCTGCATAACGGCTATTTAAAGTCCCTTAAACAGGCCAGGGGCAATATATTAAAGATTTCACTGCCAGGTGGCGCTGTCGTCACGCCAAACCAGATTAAACGCCAATATGCCGTAAAACGCGGCCAGACTGTCAATATTTTGGCGAAAAGTGGCGTTATTGCGGTCAGGAGCAAAGGCAAGGCACTCGCAAATGCCCGAATTGGTGAGCAAATTAAGGTAAAAAACCTCTCTACAGATAGAATCGTAGAAGGAACAGTAAGTTACAACGGTTCTGTGGAAATAAAGCTGTAATGGGCAAAATATTGACATAAAGTATTAAAGTTTTTGTAACCCTGGCCGCTACAATGGCTAGCAGATAAATATATTTTTTTGGAGCATTAAAGACATGCCAATTGAAATCACTGGTCAAGGTACTAATAACCTTGCTTCCAACAACCGGACCGAACGACCCGAGGTCAATGCCGGTCGTGGCGATCCTTCTGCCGATCAGCAGAGCAATGGTCGCCCTTCCACAGCTGATACGGTCAGCCTGACGGAAACCTCGGCCCAGTTACGCAGCCTTGAGAACACCCTGGCTGAACTGCCAGTCGTCGATACACAGCGTGTCGAGAGTATCCGCCAGTCCATTGCGGATGGTAGCTACCAGGTCAATGCTGAACGCGTTGCCGATCGACTTATTAATCTTGAACAGACGCTGGGATAAACAATGAGTGAAGCCCTGACAGCTGCATACATGAGTGCCTACCTCGAGCAGAGCTTCGCGAATGCCACTCGCCTCCTGCAATTACTCAACGATGAACGTGAGGCCATTTCAAACAGTGATGCAACTGCACTTGAAGGAATCACGTCCGAGAAGAAACACATTGCGCGCATCCTCGAAAACAGTACTAAAGAATGCAGTGCACAGCTCAGCCACTCAGACTTCGAGGTGGGTGAGAAAGGCATGCTCGATTTCTTTGCCTCGTGTGGGCAGCCTCATGCCGACCAACTGACCAGCCGCTGGAACGAGTTGCAGGACGTCCTCAGGCAATGCCAGGAAAACAACCGCATTAATGGCCAGCTGCTTGACAGTTCACAGCGCCGTATCAAACAGGCCATCGGCATACTCCAGGGACAACCGACTGATCAGGAATTGTATGGTCGCCGCGGCAAAACGATAGGCACATCACTGACAAACAGCCTGACCCAGGCCTGATTATATTGATTTCCCCGGCCTATCCGGCCTTATTAATAACAACTGAACGATTCCGGATAAGCACATGCCAGATGAACTAGAGTATATTCAAAACCCGGCCCTTATCAGTTCCCAACTACACCGTATCCAGGCGCGACACTTGATCGTTGCAATCACTGTAGCGGGTAGACGGCAATCCTATAACAGCATCATTGTCAGTCTCGATGGTGTACATAATCAGCTTCTTCTTGATGCGCTCAATGAAAGTCGCGGGCATGATGAACTTATGCAGGACAAGTTCTTCTCACTTCGAGTAGAGTATGATGGTATTGAAATCGGCTTTGATGGCGAAGTAGAAGAACTTGTCGAGTACGAAGGCAGACCTGCCTACCTCGTGAACTTCCCGGACGAACTGATTTACAACCAGCGTCGCAAGGCATTCAGGGTGCCCATCAGCCTCGACACCGACTATATGATCAGCCTGAAAAATAAAAACCAGGTATGCGATGGACTGATAACAAATGTGTCACACGGTGGCTTGCGCATCCAGTTTGATAATCGTGTTAAGTTCGAATTCAAAAAGTACGGCAAAATAGAGTCATGCTATTTCATCACCAGTGATGGCAAGGAAATCGATTGCCCTGTTGAGGTACGTAACATCGTCCGCGATAACGAACACAGGACTATCAAGGTCGGAGTGAAGTTCTCAATTACTAATCGTATGCAACAACAATACATACGACAGTTTGTTTCACAGATACAACGCACAATGCTCAAGCGCCGACAGGTTGCTGTGAACGAATAAGATCAGGTTACTGGATACCGGCGTGCGCCGGTATGACGATGTATGTGTGATCTTATAAACCTTCCTTAACCGTCATTCCAGTTGGCGTCTGAATACCACAACAGCCTATTACACTCTGGATACCGGTGTGCGCCGGTATGACGGTGTATGTGTGATCTTATAAACCTTCCTTAACCGTCATTCCAGTTGGCGTCTGAATACCACAACAGCCTATTACACTCTGGATACCGGTGTGCGCCGGTATGACGGTGTATGTGTGATCTTATAAACC
>Ga0316207_10003550_pt1 | contig 14340 bp, 14 predicted proteins | sample 6weekpyrite_MG_FD_204943 | JGI IMG/M metagenome (GOLD analysis project Ga0316207, IMG submission 204943) | Microbial mat bacterial communities from mineral coupon in-situ incubated in ocean water Damariscotta River, Maine, United States -... | ecosystem: Environmental > Aquatic > Marine >... | reverse complement strand
AGATCACTTCGTAGGTGGCGGGCAGTAGGCCGTCATCCATGCGGAACTGTTCGTATCGTTTGATTACTTTTTGCAGGCGTTGTTTGCCGGTTAAACCATGCGGACGACCGGCGGTGACATTGTGTGCGCCGACTGCCTTCAGGTCGCGCATCAGGGTGGTGGCTTCCTGGTAAGTCAGTGTGAAGTTTTCAACGTCCATTACCGGGTCGCTCAGGCCGATGCGTTTTAGTGCGTCGCCGATATCATGCATGTCGAAAAAGGCGTTAACGTGATTGTATTCATCGACACCACTCCAGCTGGTGCGTAGTTCCTTGAGTGTGTCCGGGCCGAAGGTGGTGAACATCAACAGGCCGCCGGGTTTTATTACGCGATGAAACTCTTTGAAGGCCTGTTCAAGATTCATACACCATTGAATCGTGACGTTCGAAACAATCATGTCTACACTTTGATCATTGAATGGCAGCTGTTCGGCATCGGCACAGACAAAACCGGCAGGCTGTGTGATCGACTGTTGGCGTGCATAGTTAAGCATCGCGGGTGCGAGGTCGAGTGAGTAAACGCGACTGTCGGGGTAGCGTTCTGTTACGGCACTGCTGAGTCGTCCGGTGCCTGAACCGATGTCGATAATAATTTCGGGTTCGATCTTGATGAATTCGAGTCGATCCATTACCCGCTGGCCCACTTCATGTTGCAACACGGCCGCCTCGTCATAGCTAAGCGCCGCGTGATCAAATGCCGCCTGCACTTTTTGCTTGTCGAGTGCGTAGGGTTGAATCTCTTTTTTGTGCTTGCTACTCATGGATGAACTGCTCGATCAGGTTAGTGAAATATTCGTGGTGTGAGAGAAAGGGTGCGTGGCCAGCACCGTCGATGATTTCAAGTGTTGCATTGGGTAGTAGTGGCAGCATCTGTTTGGCGGTCTGTGGGCGCGAGAGTGTATCGCGTTTGCCAAAGACCATTAGTGTCGGCTGTTTTAGTTGTGGCAACTGGTCGCGCAGGTCAACGCCCTGCAAAATTTTCAGGCCACCCTGTAATGCTGCCGTTTGAGGTGCTGCGCTTGAATTCATTAACGCTTTAAGTTTACGCAGTATGATGCGGCTCTCGTCACTGCCCATGATTTGTAATGCAATAAAACGTTGTAATGTTCCCTGTAGATCTTTATTGAGCGACGCTGAAAAGTTTTGAAAGATCTCGGGCGAGACGGCGTAGCGCCAGTCATCGTCACTGACAAAGCGGGCAACGGAACCGACCAGGATTAGTTTTTTTATTTTAGTGGGATGTCGCAACGCAATCTGCATCGCAACCATGCCGCCGAGTGACCAGCCGATCACGTAGCCTTGTTCTGGCAAGGTTGCTGCTACGGTGTCTGCGAGTGTTTCGATGGTGTAGTCCGGCGGCATTGGGCTTTGGCCATGCCCTGGCAGGTCGATACAATTAACCGATGCGTTGTTGGCCAGTGCGCGTGCGGTCTCTTCCCAGATCGCGCCGTTAAATCCCCAGCCGTGTAGCAGTGTTATCTGTTTGTTGCCTGCGCCGCTGGTGACGGAATGAATGTTAGCGGGCATTGTGTTTAATCACTTTATCAAGTGTCGCCAGCAGTTGATCAATATGTTTCTCAGTATGGTTGGCAGAAAAGGTGATGCGCAATCTTGCGGTGCCGTCGGGAACGGTTGGCGGGCGGATCGCGCTGATCAAAATACCCTGCTGTTGTAGCGCTTCACTGATGTGTAGCGCTTTACCTGAGTCACCAATAATCAACGGTTGAATTGGTGTGTCTGATGGCATGATGTTAAAGCCCAACTGCGCAGCTCCATTTTTAAAGTGCTTGATCAATGTTTGTAAGTGTTTCCTGCGCCACGCCTCAGTTTCAATCAACTTAATACTCGCTATCGTGGCATGTGCGATAGCAGGCGGCAGTGCAGTGGTGTAGATGTAAGTACGCGCCTGTTGAATCAATGTTTCGATCAGTTCTTCACTACCCGCAACAAAAGCACCTGCGGTACCAAATGCCTTGCCCAATGTGCCGACCAGTATCGGTACATCGTTTTCTGAAAGATTGTGATGCTCAACCGTGCCGCGTCCATTTTTTCCAATCACACCGATACCGTGGGCATCATCAACCATCAACGTCGCGCTGTGTTTTGATGCAACGCTCGCCAGCTGTGGCAATGGGGCGATGTCACCATCCATACTAAAGACACCATCAGTAATAATCAGTGGATAGCCGTCACTGTTTTTATCGAGCCGTTTTGTGAGTGTATCAACATCGTTGTGTGGGTAGCGTCGCATGCTTGCGCCGCTAAGGTGTGCGGCATCGATCAGAGAGGCGTGGTTAAGTCGGTCTTCATGAATGGTGTCGCGCTTTGTCGCAAGCGCGCTGATCACACCGAGGTTGGCCATATAACCACTGGAAAAAAGCAGCGCGCGTGGGCGTTGGGTGAATTCAGCCAGCGCGGCTTCGAGTGCGTGATGTGCGTGGCTGTGACCGCTCACAAGGTGAGAAGCGCCGCTGCCGACACCGAAACGCTCGGCACCCGCTTGCATCGCTTTGATCAATTCCGGATGATTGACGAGGCCGAGGTAGTCGTTGCTGCAAAACGATAGCAGTGGTTTTCCATCGCTGATTAGCTCAACATCTTGCGCGCCCTCAATCACTCTGCGGCTGCGGTAGAGATGTTGCTGTTGTCGTGCTGCGAGTGCTGTCGCTAAGCGTGTCGTTAGGTCGGTGTCCATCTATGAAAGATAGGTGGCGACTTTAAGCGTTGCTGGCAACACGACGGCTCTGGGTATCTTCACGCGCGGTAAGGTGCAGATCCTGAATCATTTTGATGTCCTGTTCAACCTTGCGTCCGGTGGTGGTGAGGTAGTCACCGATCATCACGCCGGAGGCACCTGCCATAAAGATCATCGATTGCATATCACCGAGGAAGTGGCGACCACCGGCGATGCGGATCTCTGCCTGCGGTAGCATGTAGCGGAAGACGGCGATGCTTTTTAAAATTTCCTGCGGCACCATGGTGGTGTTGTCCGCGAACGGCGTGCCATCCTGTGGGTTAAGGAAATTCAGCGGTACCGATTTAACATCGAGTTTGCGCAGCGTGTCGGCGAGTTCAACACGCTGTTCCAGCGATTCACCCATGCCGAGGATACCGCCGGCACAGACGCGCAGGCCCGCATCGGCTGCGTGACGGATGGTGTCGATATTTTCCTGGTAGGTGTGGGTGGTGCAGACCTTATCAAAAAAGCTTTCTGCACATTCGAGGTTGTGGTGGTAGTTTTCCATCCCCTGTTCTTTGAGTATATCGGCGGTGTCGCGATCGAGCGCGCCGAGGCTGGCGCAGCGACCGATCTCGCTATGTTCTTTTAGCTCGCTGAAGTATTCTTTTAATTGATTGCGCTCTTTGTCTGAACGGACACCCCATCCTTTGGACACCACTCCAAAATCGCTCGCGCCCCATTCGCGTGCCTGCTTTGCCTGCGAGACTAGTTCTTCTGGTTTGATGTAATCGTAGACTGGCGCTTTGGTCGCTTTGTGGTGGCCGCTCTGAGAACAGAAGGAGCAGTTTTCGGAGCAGTTACCCGAGCGCACGTTGGAGATGGCGCACACTTCAATCTTATTGCCACGGAAGTTGCGGCGGATGCGGTCGGCGCCGGCCATCAGCCAGGTGAGATAGTCGTCATCGAGGTTGATCATCCAGCATCCTTCATCAAAGCTCATTTCGCCACCTTTGAGGATGCGTTGGGTGATTTCGTCGATACGGCTGTAGTTGTCGCTCATGGATGGCTCCGAAATTGAGGGGGATTGTGCTATTTAATAAAGGGTGCAAATATTGAGGGGTCGCGCGGTTTCTGTCAACTTCCAGGGAGTGGAGGCTGTGAACAAGTGTCTAAAAAACATACAGGAGTATCTGCTGCCCAGAGTCTGCGTTACCTGTGGGCAGGGGGTGGCTGGGTGTTCGACGGGCGAGCTTGATCTCTGTTTGGGGTGTCTCACGGCGATGCCCTACCTGGGCAACGCTTGTCGGCAGTGTGCCTTGCCGCTGGTGGAGCCAGGGCTTTGTGGTCGTTGCCTGAAAGCGCCGCCGCCATTTGAGCAGACCTTTAGTCTGTTTCGTTACGCTCATCCGATTGATTATCTGATTCAGCAGCTTAAGTTTAATCGCCGACTTGTGAATGCCCGTTTGCTGGGGGCGCTGATGGCTGAGCTGCTGCACCAGAAAGGACAGCGTCTGCCTGATATCATCGTACCGGTGCCGTTGCATCGGCGACGCCTGCAGGCGCGCAGCTATAATCAGGCGGTCGAGCTGGCGCGGCCAGTGTGTCGGCGACTGGGGGTGGCGATGGATGTTAGCTGTTGTCGCCGGCTGCGAGAGACTGCGGTGCAGTCTGATCTGCCAGCAAAAGCGCGTCGCGCAAACATTAAAGGAGCCTTTGACGTAAGCGGTGTGCTGAATGGTAAACATGTGGCGATTATCGATGATGTGATGACAACCGGTAATACGGTGACAGAGCTGGCGCAGCTGATGAGGGATAATGGTGTGCGAATTGTTGATGTGTGGGTCTGCGCGCGTGTTCCCTAGTTGGGTTGTCTGATTGGCTGTGGTAGATTGGCGCCAATTAGTTAGTTTCAGGCTCAAGTGAGTTGCGTATTTTAAGGAGTAAATGGATGTTTAAGCAGTGTATTTTGCCTCTGGGTTTGATGGTGATGTTAACGGCGGCCTCTGCAGTTAAGGCTGATGCGTTGGATCTTAATTTAAATAACGATAGCGTTCAGCTGCTTTATATGTCGCCATTTACGAGCAATGAGGGAGTTGGTGGCGCGAATCTGGAAGTGGGTGTTATCTACACCGAGGCAGACGATTATCTTGGTATTATCGGGCTGGATGTTAAGGGCGAAGCGGGCAGTGGCTCGCCAGGTCTGGTGGCCGGTGTTGGTGTTCGCGGCTACGGTATTGGTCTGGATACCATCGATATTAGTGCGCTGGCGATTGGTGGGCTGGTACAATATTCACCGCCTTCATTGAGCCGTTTGAGCGTTGTTGGTCAGGTTTTTTATGCGCCAGAGATTTTGACCTTTATGGATGGCAAGCATCTACAGTCAGTTGAATTCAGAATCGAGTATAAAATCCTGACTCAAGCAACAGTTTACCTGGGCTATCGTGATATCGAAGCTGACCTGGATGCTGGAGGCAGCGTAGATATCGACGATGGCGGACACCTTGGTCTACGCTTTACATTCTAGTGTCGGTTAGTTTTAGCCACGCTTTTTATTCACATTGAGGGTTACACGACAGCATATTGTTGCGGCTGCCATTGTCCGCGATGGCAAGGTGTTGTTGGCACGCCGCAATGTTGATGCACATCAGGGCGGCTTATGGGAATTCCCCGGTGGTAAGGTCGAGCGCGGTGAAGATGCGCGCGCCGCACTTGCACGTGAGCTTGATGAAGAGCTGGGTATCACGCTTGAGTCTGCAAGACCGTTGATCGCGGTGCCGCATGACTATTCAGATAAGTCGATTCTATTGGACGTATGGCTTGTAGATGGCTTTTCAGGTGAGCCCCATGGTCGTGAAGGGCAACCGCTCACCTGGGTGGTTGCCGATGATTTACAGCAGCACGATTTCCCCAAAGCAAATTTACCGGTGATTACCGCCGTGCAGCTTCCCGCACATTATCTGATTACGCCTGATCCAGCAAAAGAGGGGCGGCAGTTTTTCAGTCGGCTGGAGGCCTCGTTGCAAGCCGGTGTACGCCTGGTGCAGCTGCGAGCAAAATCTTTATCGGTAGCTGAATACTGTGCGCTGGCGCGTGAAGTGAAGGCGCTGTGCCATCAATCTGGGGCGGAGCTGTTGCTGAATGGAAGCGCGGAGATGGTGCTTGAGGTGGAGGCAGATGGATTGCACCTGTCGGGTAGCGCATTATCGCCGTTACATGGTCGTCCATTGGGGCGTGATTATAAACTTTCTGCATCTTGTCATAATGCGGCGGAGTTAAAGCGCGCTTGCGATCTTGGTGTCGATTTTGCGGTGCTGTCACCAGTGATGCCAACGAACACACATCCGGGTGCTGCAACGCTGGGCTGGCAACAGTTTGAACAATTGTTGAAAGCGGTGCCGATGCCGGTCTATGCGCTGGGTGGAATGACGCTGGCTGATTTAACAACGGCGCAACGTGCTGGTGCGCAGGGGATATCGGCGATTGGTGCTTTATGGGGTCTGAAAAGCTTTTAAATCTGGCGCTGTTTTAAGCGCTAGCGATTGTTGATATCAGTCTCTTCATCGGGGTTAATCTGTTGTGTGCCTGGAATGCGATGTTCTTCGTCGTTCCATTTTCCAAAATCGATCATCTGGCAGCGTTCACTACAGAACGGACGCCAGCGCGCACTTGACCATTCAATCTGTTTTTTACAGGTGGGGCAGTTGACATTCATCGAACGAAGCCTAGATCGCGCAGGTGGTGAGAATAAAGCCGATATCTTGCGAGGACTGCGTCGGTCGATCCTGAAAATTAGTGCTCATGAAACGTACCGTGAAGCGGTGTTTACCGCCGCTGATTTCGGCGAAACAAGGTATATTTTCTGGCATTGTGACGCGAATCAGTTGAAACGGTGCGCTGGTTTCAAGGGTGCGTTGAAAAAATCCCGATTCGGCGACTTCATTGGTGGATGTAGCACTGTCACGAATCAGCTTTAATATCAGGCTGATGGCGGCGCGAATATCATCGAAGCTAGAAATCCACTGTTTCAGGTCTTCGAGGCGCTTTTCTGTGGGGCGCTCTAACCAGTAATGATAGCTTGGCAGGTCAAAATCACAGGTACCGCCGGAAATGCTGCTGCGTTGTTTGATACTGCTGAGGAATTCGTTTTGGCGGAGCTGATGGCCAATCTGGCCTTGAGAGGCGTGAAGCAGGTCGACCAGGCGGTCAATCTCATCTAATAGTGATGACAGCATTTTATGATCGATACCGGGGGTCTGTTCAAGTCGAGCGAGTCCAGCACTAATGCGCTCTAGCTCCATGATCACTTCAGTTTTCAAGTCGGCACGACTGAATATATTGAGTATGTCTAGCAGCGAGGCGAGTGTTGTCCGGCTGTCCCACGCGGTATCGCGAGGCAGGGTATGATCGATCTGTTGAAAGAGAAAATCGAGTCTTAAAAAGAGGCGAATTCTCTCATTCAATGGCTGTTCGTATGTGGTTTGCCTCATTTTTTCCGGTCAAGCTAACAAGTAGTTTTACTTTGTTTTACAGATTGCTGAATATAAAGGACTTTTTATGCTCCTCTAAGGCCTCTATCGGCACCATTGTCCATCACCTTAGGTCGAATGGCAAATCAGCTTGTTAATCGTTATTGGTGATGGTCAGGTATTTTTGATGAAGTGTTACAACCTGTTGTTTTAGCTCATCTAACGTTGAGTTGTTGTGGATGACATCATTGGCAACCGCAAGCCGAGCATCGCGAGAAGCCTGTGATGCGACGATCGCTGCGATTTCATTTTCTGTTTGATTGTCTCTTTGTGAAACGCGGGCGAGTTGTGCTGCTTCAGTGGCGTCGACCACTAAAATGCGATCTGCAAATTCCATTTGACCACTTTCGACCAGCAATGGGATGACGACGATGCAGTAAGGGGATGTGAGGGCGGTAATCTGACGCATCATCTCTTTTCGAATCAGTGGGTGAAGAATCGATTCGAGCAGTCTCTTTTTATCTGGGTTTTGGAAGATCGTTTGGCGAAGTTGAGCGCGGTCAAGTGTGCCATCAGGATTGAGAATGGTTTCTCCAAACTGGTTGGCAATCTCGCTTAATGTAGGTTCGCCGGGCGCGACGAGCTGACGGGCGATGATGTCAGTATCAACAATGGGGGCACCCAAAGCTTCGAATAACTGACTAACAGTGGTTTTCCCGCTGCCAATGCCTCCGGTGAGTGCGACAACTAACATGAATGAAGGGAGCCTGATTGAAATAAAGGCTCTATTTAGGGCGAGATATTCATCGTTGTCAAATACGTTTGTATGATCTGCTCGCCCCATAATAAAGTGATCCAGCCTGCGGCAGCGAGGTAGGGGCCAAAAGGGATCGGAATGTTTCTGTCTCGGCCACGCACTACAATCAAGGTGATGCCGACAACCGCACCCACAATAGAAGAAAGCAGGATGATGGGGAATATTGACTGCCATCCCAGCCACGCACCTAGCATCGCCAGTAACTTGAAGTCACCATACCCCATGCCCTCTTTACCGGTGGTTAATTTGAATAGCATGTAGACTGACCAAAGGCTGAGGTAGCCAACCAGTGCGCCAATGATGGCCGACTCCGGGTCGGTAAAAATTCCAGCCAGACTGATCCCGAGGCCTAGCCAGAGAAAAGGAAGGGTGATGCTATCGGGCAGTAATTGGTGGTCGAAATCAATGACGGTGAGTGTGACGAGCACCCACGTGAGTAACAGCGCCGCCGCCGCTTCCCAGGTTGGGCCGAAATGCCATGCGACAATGATCGAGAGCAGAGCGGTCGTTGCTTCGATAATGGGATAGCGCACTGGGATTTTGATGCCGCAATCACTGCAGCGGCCCTTTAAAAAGAGATAACTGAGTATAGGGATATTCTCAATCGCCTTGATTTTATGGTTGCATTTCGGGCAGTGAGAATTGGGGGTGACTAAATTGAAAGGCTCGCTTGCTTGCTCGTTATCTGGGCTGATTTCAAGTAAATCGTTACATTGAGCGTGCCACTCTTTTTCCATCATGATGGGCAGGCGAAGAATGACGACGTTTAGAAAGCTGCCGATCAGCAGGCCAAGAACACCTATTATGGATATAAAAACAACAGGGCTTTCGTTGAATAATAGCAGCATGATATTTTTTCAATTAGAATTTAGTTAGTGCTTTGTGTGTTGTTTAAACAACTTCGCCCATTTTGAAAATTGGGAGATACATCGCTACGACCAGGCCGCCTACGATCACACCCAGGAACGCCATGATCAGAGGCTCTAGCAGGCTGGTAAGACCATCAACGGCATCGTCGACTTCTTGTTCGTAGAAATCTGCCACTTTGGCTAACATACTATCAATCGAACCGGCTTCTTCGCCAATTGCTACCATTTGAACCACCATGTTGGGAAACAGTTCAGATTGTTTCATGACGACATTAAGCTGGTTGCCGGTTGAGATATCATCACGCATTCGCAGAATACCCTTGCTGTAAACAGAGTTTCCGGCGGCTCCTGCTACTGTGTTCATTGCCTCAACAAGCGGGACACCAGCGGCGAACATCGTTGCAAGGGTTCTGGCAAAACGAGCAATGGTTGCCTTTGTGATAATAGTGCCAATGATTGGTGCTTTAAGAATCATTTTGTCTAGCAGTTCGTTGAATTTTTTTGAGCGTTGCTTAGCCTGTTTGAGTATCTGGACGATAGCGACAATGGCAATTATTGCCGCCCACCACCATTCTTGGGCCAGTTTAGAGAGCTCGACTACTAACATAGTCAGAGCGGGTAGGTCCGCGCCAAAATTATTGAACATGTCTTCGAATTGTGGCACTACAAAAATTAAAAGAATCGCTGTAATAATGAACGCAACCACAATTACCGCAATTGGATAGAAAAGCGCCTTCTTGATTTTACTTTTCATTGCTTCAGTTTTTTCTTTGTACGTGGCAATTTTATCAAGTAGGGTTTCAAGGATACCGGCATGTTCTCCAGCGGTCACAAGGTTGACGTAGAGGGAGTCAAATTGTAGCGGGTGCTTTGAAAGGGCGTCAGCAAAAGTATTACCACCTTCAACATCAGATTTGATTGCCATAATCAGTGTTTGCATGGCTGGGTTGTCGTGCCCCTTTCCTATGATATCGAAAGATTGTACTAAGGGTACGCCAGAGGACATCATGGTGGACATTTGTCTGCTAAAGAGGGCGATATCCTGGGGAGTAATATTTCCTTTTTTTGCCCCACCAAAGAGTGATTTTGGTTTTTTCTTAACTTTTTTTGGGATAATGCCCTGTCGGCGCAATTCTGATTTGATGAATGCAGGGCTAGTGCCCTCCATCTCGCCTTTAACTTTGGTCCCTTTTTTGTCGGTACCTTCCCATAGAAAAGTATCTTTGCTTGCAGTTTTAGTAGCCATCTTAATTTCCTGGGGTTAATCAGCAGTGACGATGCGATTGAGTTCTTCGAGGCTGAGAATGCCTTGTCTTATCTTTTCCAGGCCTGAAGCATGGAGGTCATTGACGCCTTCTGATTTAGAGAGGTCTGCTAGTTGTATTGCATTACCACCTTCCATGATGAGTTTTCCCATAGCCTCTGAAATTGGCATTACCTGATAGATACCGACTCGCCCTTTGTAGCCGCCATTGCATTGGTCGCAGCCTACGGGGCCATAAATAGTCAGGTCGTCCAGCTCTTCTTCCTTAAAGCCCTCTTTTATCAGAGCCTCTTTGGGAATATCAAGTGGTTGTTTACAGTGGCTGCATAAACGACGCCCCAGCCTTTGTGCAATGATGAGGCTAACAGCAGATGCAATATTGAAGGGTGCGATGCCCATGTTGATCAAACGCGTTAAGGTTTGCGGGGCATCATTTGTATGAAGGGTGGAGATCACAAAGTGACCTGTTTGTGCCGCTTTAATGGCAATCTCACCTGTTTCAATATCTCGAATCTCACCGACCATAATGATGTCAGGATCCTGGCGTAGAAATGATTTTAATGCTGATGGAAAGGTAAGGCCGGCTTTGGGGTTTACATTGACCTGATTAATCCCTTGCAGACTAATTTCAGCTGGATCTTCTGCGGTGGAAATATTGCGGTCGTCTGAATTGAGAATATTGAGCGCCGTGTAAAGTGATACTGTTTTACCACTACCTGTTGGTCCGGTGACCAGCACCATTCCGTAGGGTTTATGGATGGCATCCATGAATAACTTTTTCTGATCTTCCTCGTAACCAAGTGCATCGATACCTAATTGAGCGCTACTGGGGTCAAGGATACGCATCACGATTTTTTCGCCAAATAAGGTCGGACAGGTGCTGACACGAAAATCGATCGCGCGGGTCTTTGAAAGCTTCATTTTCATTCGCCCATCCTGCGGAATGCGGCGTTCAGAAATATCTAGCTGGGACAGCACCTTGATGCGTGCAGAAATTTTCCTTACCAATGAAATCGGTGGGCTGGCGACTTCTTGTAGTATGCCATCAATACGAAAGCGTACGCGATAGGCTTTTTCATATGGTTCAAAATGGAGATCGGAAGCACCTTTGTTAATGGCATCTAGCAGGATTTTGTTGACGAAGCGAACAACTGGGGTGTCATCCACCTCTGATTCGTCGCCATCTTCGCCAGCTCCCTCTTCGTCACCACCTGAGATATCGATGTCATCGAGGTCGGTGTCATCAAGGTCACCCATGGTGGTATCTTGTGCATTTAATACCGCTTCAATGATCTTGGCGAGTTTATCCTCTTCAACGAGAATGGCTTCCGCATTCGCACCTACGTTGAATTTAAACTCATCAAGCGCAGCCTGATTGGTTGGATCTGATACTGCGATGAAGAGGCGATTACCACGTTTAAATAACGGTAGTGCATTATGCTTCAGGATCATCTTCTGATCGACTAAACTGGTCGCCGCAGATTCAAGATCCATGCTGTTTATATCAAATATGGGTGTGCCAAATTCTTGCGCGGCAGCATGAGCAATAGAACAGCTGTCTAGTAAATCATTTTCAACCAGGTATCGAACGAGAGGGGTCTTCTTTTTTATAGCCTTTTCATTGGCCTCGATTGCTTTTTCCTCTTCTAGCAGACCGTCTAATACCAGTTTTCTGGCGAGGCCGCTGAGGTTTGTGCTGGTTGTTGGTGTGCTCATAACTAACAGAGTTTTATAGAATATTTCATCGTATGAGAATTATCGGCTATGGGTGCTAATTGTTTAGTAGTCGCGAGTAGGTGTTTTTTTAGTGGTCAACCTGGTTTGGAAAAGAGTGATTGGAGGACCATTGGGTTGATGATTTTAAGGGTGGTGTTCTGATGAACATATCTTGCCCTGCTGCCAAAATCGAGGAATAAATTTAGAAGCAGTCAGGTTTTGAACTTCCGTAACTTCTTTTGGAGGAGAGCTTTGATTGATGCCGATAATAAGAAAACTAATGCTGATTATCACGATGCAGGGGGAAAGAGTGCTAGTGATATTTGATTTTTTTCTTTGAGGGCGGGATGAAAAGTGTATTCCTAACATCCATCCGATTGTCAGGATTATCATTATTTGGCTGACAGGCATGACGATCACTCCGCTAAACAGAGAGTGGGTTGTGCCTGCGATCAATGATGCAAAAAGTGCAATGCGTATGTTGAGGAGATGGGCTTCTTCAGCCGGTAGCGGTTGATTGTTTCTTTTTACCCAGAAATATAGCCCGTATAGAAAAATAAACAGCGTAATGACGGCGGCGGGTATTCCCCACTCTGCCGCTATTTGAAGGATTGAGTTATGTGGATGAGCCGCAATGAGGTTTTGTGGGTCACAGGCGTAATTCATTGGGCCAATGCCAAGAAATGGGTTTTGTTGAATAAAATACCAGGCGCGTTCCCATAAGTAGAATCTTGCGTTAACGCTAGATGAGCGCGTTATTGATGTGTCGCTGATTTCGATCGCGAGCATGAGTGGTACGATGTAAAAAAGCAGGATGTAGAGTAAGGTGCCTACGGAGGCCGCAATAACCTGCAACCTAAACCATGTGATGGCATCTTTTTTATAGATGGCTAATGAAGCGATCATCGCGATAACCATCGCCAGCATTGTGCCGCGTGATCCAGAGATTAACAATAATAGCCACCAACAGGCACTAATTAAGAGTATGCCTGCAAAATAGCTCTTATTTTTCTGTGCGTAGAGAATTAAGGGGAGTACGATAAGTGGTAATGTCCAGCTCTGTAGTTGGTTGAAAAATCGGATATTTGAAAAGCCTAAAAACAGATCGTAAGGATGCCAGGTATAGTTTGAGGTCATGGCTGCTATATATGCGGTGAGTACTGAAGTGGTGTGTATAAACACAAGGATTACGATGCTGAGCAGTATGATTTTCGGGGACTCATGGGGTGCGGTCATGTATGCCGCAGCAATTGCCAAACATGCGATAAATAGAAGTGAATATTGCCCGGTTTCTATTATGGATAGGAATAGGTTGCCTGCATTAATGCTGGAGAGTATTCCAATGAAGAAAAGAAGTAGTAGTAAATTTTTTACAGTACTCGGAAGTTGATTGACCACAGAGTGAATATTGTTTCTGAACAGGGTTGCCGCGCTGATTGCCAGCAAGATTAGCAGTGCTATCTGAATAAATCGTTTTTCGTTGTAAGGTCCTAAGTTGTCAAGAAGTTCCAGATTACTGGTTGCAAAGATAATGTACAGGCTGGCCAGACTAACTGTTAGGATTCCTAATAATCGTTGCGTTGATATTTTCTTTAAATTTGACATCTATTTGGTAAGAAGTAATAAAAAAGCCTGCTCTATATTAAATAGAACAGGCTTTTATCGCTGGCTAATGTTAATTGGCTGTAGCTATAACTATTAGCTTGCGCCTTTCACCAGTTTGTTACAGTCAGCAGCTGTGCCAGCGGTTCTCAGAGGTGTCCAAGACACCTGGCCTGCCCCGGCAGTGACGGCTGGTGTCAGGATGAAGGTGCAGGAGCCCAACTCGGTCCCGCCGACTATCTGGATGCCCGTGGCCACTACTGTAGTAGCACCGCCATATTTGCTAGATGGCATTGCAGTGATACCATACTCGTTGAGTTCAGCTAATGAATTGCAGGAGCCTATTGCACCCGCGTTATCAGTTAGACACTCGCCGATAGCAAGTTTTACTCCAGCGGCACTGGATAACTCATCACCCCATTTTGCACGTGTAATGTAATCCTGGTAGGCGGGGATAGCAATCGCCGCCAGAATACCAATGATGGCTACTACGATCATTAATTCGATTAATGTAAAGCCTTTTTGCTTTTTAATATCGACTAAAGTGATACCTTTTTGATTGATTATCATGTTAATTCTCCTGAGTGTGATAATAATTAGCTCTTCTGGCGTTGCTCTTAACTCTCCATGCACAGGAGATATGCTTGCCTCGCACATTGGTATCTGCATGCACCGTGCCAAACTTTAGTTTTTTGTGTAATGCGGCTGGAATCGGCTATTTGGGTTATAAATCTGTGAAGCTGGTCACAAAAGAGGGTGTTTTTATTGGGTGTCACTAAGGCTTGATTAGGGCTGCGGTGGTCAACTAGTTGTGCATTTTGCGCAGAACCTGTTCTTAATACGCAGTTGATGGTTAGTGCTGTCATTGTGAGGAAGGCGGATTTACAG
>Ga0316207_10003549_pt1 | contig 14343 bp, 14 predicted proteins | sample 6weekpyrite_MG_FD_204943 | JGI IMG/M metagenome (GOLD analysis project Ga0316207, IMG submission 204943) | Microbial mat bacterial communities from mineral coupon in-situ incubated in ocean water Damariscotta River, Maine, United States -... | ecosystem: Environmental > Aquatic > Marine >... | reverse complement strand
CTGGCGGAAAGGTTCACTGAAATTTTTATAGGTTCATATCCCAGGTCTTGCCATTTCTTTGCCTGTAAGCAGGCATTTCGAAGAACGAATTCACCAATGACATTGATAAGACCATTATCCTCTGCAATAGGAATAAAGTAAGCAGGTGGTATCAAGCCCATTTCCGGGTGTTGCCAACGAATCAGCGCTTCTGCACCGATTAACTGTCCGGTTTGAATATCGATTTGTGGTTGATAGTGTATTGCCAGTTCATTTTTTTCTAATGCATAACGCAGGTTATTTTCAATACGCATACGTTCAAAAACAGCCGCATCCATTTTAGTATTGTAAAACTGGAAGTTATTCCGTCCCTGTTTTTTTGCATGATACATTGCAGCATCAGATTGTTTAACCAGGAGATCGCAATTATCAGTTTCATCATTAACCATAAATGGAAACAGGCTAATACCAATGCTTGCGCCTATAAAAATTTTATGGCTATCGATCTCAATTGGTTGAGACAAAATATTAATTATCTTCTGTGCAATATTAGCGGCAATATCAACATGATTGATGTTTTCAAGAATAACGGTAAATTCATCACCACACAGTCGTGCAACGGTATCATGGTTGCGTAGGCAAGATGTTAATCGCTCAGCAACAGCCTTAAGAAGTTTATCGCCGACGGGGTGTCCATAGGTATCATTAATTACTTTAAAGCGATCAATGTCAATAAATAATAATGCGCCCAGATAGTTCATGCGATTAGCCTGAGAACAGGCATGGCTTAAACGATCTTTAAATAATAATCGGTTTGGTAAACCGGTAAGTTGATCAAAATGTGCCAGGTTATATAAATGTTGCTGTTTTCGCTCAGTGATTTCATTCAACAGACTGTGCCCGGTTCCCATGCCCGCATATTTGTCATCCTGGGTAATAATAAACCCGTCGTACATATATTGCATTCCTGCATCGATAATGATGCGAGCAATATCATCGATAGACTCATTCAAATCGACAATAATGGGTTTACAGTCCATGTTTTTGCTAATAGGGTTATTACCGTATAGCTCTCTCGTAAAAGGTTTACTAAAGAGTTCAATCAGCGTATTTCGATTTATAAGACCAATTGGCTTTTCATCATCAACAATAGGGACTGCATATAAGGACGAGTCGCTTACAAAGCGTTCCAGTACTTCCAGCATTGGCGTGGATGGATGGACAGTTTCAACCCGGCTAAGTATATTGGCAACCGACTCTTGTCGTTTGGATTGGGGACTGGCTATATTTTTTAAAGGGACGACAGACATAGAATGAACTAACCTTTAGGTAATACTGGATCCTTTGATTAAGGGAAATTAGTCCATTATTTTATTAGACATATTGTATATTGTATATATTACACAAAAATTACTATCACTTTAAATTATTCGTTAAAATTTAGTCTAGGGTAACTAAAAATCGTGAAAGTCGCTGTTATCCTGAATAACCTGAATTATTGCATCACTGTTATAAGCTTAAAACCATGTTCGTTTTATTGTTATTTGGCTGGAGCCAGATTGTTTAGACAATGATGGATAAAAGACTTAGTGGATTACTGGGATTTTTAATAGATATAATTGATTTGTGTGTGTATTAAAAAAAACATGCTTATGCAATATTTTTATCCATTGAAGTTTAGAATTATTTGATGGTTACAATAATAGACTATGTATACTCATCAGTGGAGAATAATACTGACATTATCTTTAGTATATATTTTGTAGCTCGGGGGGGAATCGAACCCCCACTCTGTCACCAGAACCGGATTTTGAATCCGGCGCGTCTACCAGTTCCGCCACCGAGCCAACAAGCTGAGCATTATATGTAAAGAGTACATGCTTTGTAAAAGTAATTTCGGTAATATCCGCGTTTATGACCGAGATAACACCGGATAAACCTGTCAAAAAGAAACAAGACTGGCAACGTACAGACTTTTTTTTTGAGCTACCTGCAGAACTTATTGCGCAACAACCTTGTGCTGAACGACAGTCGAGTCGTTTATTAGTTGTGCAGTCCGAGCAAAGATTTATTGATAAATCGTTTACCGATTTAATTGATTACATCAACCCGGGTGACCTGTTAATTATGAATGATACCCGGGTTATTCCTGCGCGATTATCAGGGAATAAAGATACCGGTGGTAAGGTTGAAGTCCTGATAGAGCGGGTGCTGGATACGACAACAGTATTGGCGCATGTTCGGGCAAGTAAGTCACCTAAGCCGGGTAGTCGTTTATTATTAGAGAGTATGGTAAAGGTTACAGTTAAAGGCAGAGAGGGAGATCTGTTTATACTGGTTTTTGAGTTAATGGACGATTGTGATTCTGTTCTTGCCTTACTCGAGAAATATGGACATATTCCTTTACCACCTTATATAGATCGTCAGGATAATACGGAAGATAGAAATCGTTACCAAACCGTTTATGCTGATAAACCTGGTGCTGCAGCGGCACCGACGGCGGGCTTACACTTTACCAACGAAATATTAACCAGCATAAAAAACAAGGGCGCATCGGTTGCCACTATAACCCTGCATGTTGGTGCAGGTACCTTTCAGCCGGTAAGGGTGGATAATTTAAGTGAACATAAAATGCATTCAGAATGGATTAATCTGGATGACGCGGTTGTGAAGAAAATTCTGGAAACACGAGACAATGGCGGCAGAGTTATTGCAGTTGGCACCACCACGGTTCGTTGTTTAGAGTCAGCTTTTGCAAAACATGGTGAGCTAAAAGCTTATACGGGTGAAACAGATATTTTTATTACGCCCGGCTTTAAATTTAAAGTAGTTGATGCATTGTTAACAAACTTTCATTTGTCTGAATCAACGCTAATAATGTTGGTAAGTGCATTTGCAGGTTATAACAATACCATGGCTGCATATCAACATGCTATTAAACATAAGTACCGTTTTTTTAGTTATGGTGATGCGATGTTTATTTCGGGTAAAAATATGAGATAAATATATTGTATTACCGATTTATCATTAATTTTGACTTTTCCTGCACCGTTCAGCAAAGGCTAACGGGCTAGTCTTGGTATAACCTTGATTTGGGAGGAGCAGTTACTTGCTTTTTTTGTAGCTACAAGAAAGTAGGCTAGTTTAAAGCGCATTAGCCGGGGCGAAATCAGATGCTTTATCGATAGCCGCATTATTGCCAGCAATAAATTACAACTATAATCCTCTATACCGTTTATAATCCCCTTTTTTCAAGAGCTCTTTTGTTAAGTGAAAACCAGGTGAAATTTAATCTACTGCAAACTGACGGTGCCGCTCGTCGTGGCCAGTTACAATTTAAGCGGGGCACCATCGAGACACCGGTTTTTATGCCGGTGGGAACTTATGGTACGGTGAAAGCTATGACCCCCGATGAGCTGGAGTCTATCGGTGCAGAAATTATTCTGGGCAATACCTTTCATTTAATGCTTCGCCCGGGCACGGATGTTATTGAGGTGCATGGTGATCTGCATGATTTTATGCATTGGGATAAACCCATATTGACGGATTCCGGTGGCTTTCAGGTTTGGAGCCTGGGAGCCGGTAGCGAAAAGCGCACGATTGACGCAGGCAAAGCTAAAACATCAACTAAATTAAAGGCAGCAAAAATTACCGAACAAGGGGTGCACTTCCAGTCGCCAGTGGATGGGCGCAAAATTTTTATGGGGCCAGAAGAGTCGATGCAAATCCAGAATTCTTTAGGTTCGGATATTGTAATGATTTTTGATGAATGTACCCCTTATCCGGCCACTGAAGAGCAGGCAAAAACATCCATGGAATTGTCTCTGCGCTGGGCCGAGCGGAGCAAGCAGGAGTTTGATCGTTTGAAATCAACCGGTTCCAGTCGGAATGAAGCATTATTTGGTATCGTTCAGGGGGGAATGTACCCGCAGTTACGGAAACACTCCATCGAAGGGCTTAAGAATATTGGTTTTGATGGTTATGCCATCGGGGGGTTATCGGTAGGTGAACCCAAAGATGAAATGATGCATACGCTTGATAATATTACACCATTGATGCCTGAAGATGCGCCGCGATATTTAATGGGAGTGGGAACGCCAGAAGATCTGGTCGAATCAGTCCGCCGGGGAGTGGATATGTTTGACTGTGTTATGCCTACCCGCAACGCACGTAATGGTTATCTGTTTACCAGTCAGGGTATGGTGCGAATCCGGAATGGCCAGTACCAAATGGATACCAGGCCACTGGATGAAACCTGTGGTTGTTATACTTGTCAGAACTACAGCCGTTCGTATTTACGTCATCTGGATAAAGCCGGAGAAATTTTAGGCGCACGTTTGAACACGATTCATAATGTCCACTTTTACGTTCACTTAATGGCAGATATGCGCAAAGCGCTTGAAAACGGCAATTTTAGCGATTTTCTTGCAGAATTTTATGCAAAACGCCAAAAAAATGTACCGGCTATGGCATAATACAGCGCAATAATTTTCACCGTTGCTATGTTAGAAGGTCTAAAAGATAGCAATGTAATATAACTTTAATTTAAGGGGAAACCATGAGTTTTTTCATTTCAGAGGCTTTAGCAGAAGGCACACAAGCAGCCGCTCAACCGGGTAGCGAACAGTTTATATTATTAATTGGTATGGTTGTATTGTTTTACTTCATCCTGATTCGTCCTCAGCAAAAACGTGCAAAAGAACATAAAAAAATGGTCGCGGAAATTAGCAAAGGCGATGAAGTCGTTACTAACGGTGGTGTGTTAGGTAAGGTAACCAATGTTGGAGAGCAATACTTATCGGTAGAAATTGCTGACAATGTAGAAATCAAAATTCAGAGTCAGGCGGTGGGTACAGTTTTACCTAAAGGGTCTATTAAAGCTGCAAAGAAAGACTAGTAGAATACAGCTATACGAGAAATAGATTTTTTCGAATAAATAATAAAGGAAGAGACAAGAATGCAAACTTTAATAGCTTAAGTTTGGATTCTTCAATAAGTTAAAAATGATAAACAAATATGCTGCCTGGAAAAATATTTTAATTCTTATTGTTGTGCTAATTGGTACGCTTTATGCGTTACCCAATATCTATGGCAGTGATCCTGCAATACAAATTACAGCTGCCCGCACCGGCGTGGTTAATGCTGAGCTGGAAAACAAAGTTACTGCTGAATTAAAAGCAACGGATACAGATTATTCCAGCATTAAAATTGATAATGATATTTTGGTTATCCGTTTTAGTAATGTAGAAAATCAGTTAAAAGCAAATGACATGCTACGTGAATCCTTGGGTGATGCTTATACTGTCGCACAGAATTTGATTACGGCTTCCCCCGAATGGCTATTAAACATTCATGCTTTACCCATGTATCTTGGTCTTGATTTACGCGGAGGACTGCACTTCTTGATGGAAGTGGATATGGATACTGTTTTAAGTCAGGCATATGAAACCTTTACTTCTGATGTGCGTCGAGTTTTGCGACAGGATAAAATTCGCTATGCTTCCATAAAACAACGTAAAAATACTATCGAAGTTAAATTTCGGGATAGCGATACACGCGATAAAGCGATTGCCCCTATCCGTAAAAACCTCGATGAATTAGCAGTCGATACCAGGGAGCGTGATGGTAGCTATTATTTAATTCTACAGATGACCGAGGTTGCATTAGTCGAACGTAAAAAAGCGGCATTGAAGAAAAACATTACAACCTTACGCAACCGGGTGAATGAATATGGGGTTTCAGAACCGGTTATTCAGCAACAAGGTGAAGATCGTATCGTTCTGCAATTACCGGGTGTGCAATGTAGTTCTTGTGTAAAGAAAACATTAAGTGCAGTAGCTTCGTTGGAGTTTCGTCTGGTTGACTGGAAAAACAGTGTTGAAGATGCGTTGAAAGGTCGGGTACCAATTGGTTCTCGTTTGTATTATGACCGTCAGGGGCAACCCTACTTATTAAAGAAACGGGTTATTATTAATGGGCAACATATTGGCAGTGCCGCGTCGGGAATCGATCAGGAATCTGCTACGCCTGCCGTTTTTATTAATACCAATGGTGTTGGTGCCAAGCGTTTATCGAATGTAACCAGAAAGAATATTGGCAAGCCGATGTCGGTGGTCTTTATCGAGCAAAAACCCGTTGTTCGTGAAGTCAATGGTGAGGAAGTTGTTACTTATAAGAAAACTGAAGACGTAATTAATGTTGCAACAATACAGGATGTATTAAGCCGACGTTTTCAAATAACCGGCCTGGATACGCCGAAAGAAGCACAGGAACTTGCTTTATTAATCAGAGCTGGTGCATTAGTTGCGCCTATTCGTATTATTGAAGAACGTACCATTGGCCCAAGTCTGGGACAGGACAATATCGATCAGGGTACGATGTCAGTCATCATTGGTCTGGCAATGGTTATTATTTTGATGGTGGTTTGGTATAAAGGGTTTGGTCTGGTAGCCAATGTTGCTCTTACCATTAATCTTGTTCTGATTATCGCAGTACTATCATTACTGCAAGCCACATTAACTTTACCGGGTATAGCCGGGATAGTCCTGACCGTGGGTATGGCCGTTGATGCCAATGTACTTATCTTTGAACGTATACGTGAAGAGTTACGCCTGGGAAATACTCCACAGGCAAGTATTCATGCTGGTTATGAAAAAGCACTGTCAACGATTGCCGATGCTAATATAACGACATTAATTGCAGCAGTCGTTTTGTTCATCTTTGGTACCGGAGCTATTAAAGGCTTTGCTATTACCCTGTCGATTGGTATTTTAACCTCGATGTTTACAGCGATTATGGGAACACGAGCAATTATCAATTTGTTCGTTAGCGGAAAAACAATTAAAACGCTTTCTATTTAATGAATTTGTTTGAAGGATTAAATTAATACAATGCAACTCTTTAAGAAAACAACCTCTTTTGATTTTATGGCCAGGCGCAAATTTGCAATGTTTTTTTCCACTATGTTGATTTTTGCTTCATTATATTCACTGGCTGTAAATGGGTTAAATTTTGGTCTGGATTTCACCGGGGGCGCATTACTTGAGGTTAATTATCCTGAGGCGGTTGAGCTGACAGAGGTTCGGGATACACTAGAGAAAGCGGGTTTTCCAAATGCAACGGTGTTGCATTATGGTAGTAGCCGGGACGTGCAAATTCGAATTGCCCCGAGCCGGGATAGTGACACCAAAAAAATGGTTAAAGAAGATAAGGGTAAAACTGAATCTGAATCAATTAGTGATATAGCGTTAAAGGCGTTGCAGTCCGTTAATAGTAAAGTGGAAATGCGTCGTCAGGAATTTGTTGGTCCACAGGTGGGCGATGAATTACGCGATGATGGTGGTCTGGCAATGATCTATGCGCTGGGTGCGATTCTTATCTACGTAATGTTACGCTTCCAATGGCGCTTTGCTTTCGGTTCTATTTCTGCGTTAGTTCATGATGTTTTAATAACGCTGGGTATTTTTTCATTTTTCCAGTTTAACTTTGACCTTACCGTGTTAGCCGCTATATTGGCAATTATTGGCTATTCATTAAATGATACTATCGTCGTGTTTGACCGCATTCGTGAAAACTTTAGAAAGCTGCGAAAAAACACTCCGATTCAGGTCGTTAATATCTCCTTAAACCAGACGCTTGCACGAACCTTGATGACCTCACTGACTACTCTATTAGTTGTATTGGCAATGTTTGTAAAAGGTGGTGAAATGATCCACGCCTTTTCTATTGCGTTATTAATTGGCGTGGTCGTTGGTACTTATTCATCTATCTATGTTGCCAGCTCGGCAATTTTAACTTTAAATGTATCGCATGCTGACCTGATTCAGGTAGAAAAGGAAGGCGCGGAACAGGAAAGTTTCGAGTAAACGGCGAATAACACTGTTATTAAAATCACGTATAAAAAAATGGTGCCTATAAAGCGCCGTTTTTTTCGAATTCGTTAGTGTCTTTTCTTTACTCTAGTCCCTACTTATCCGGGAAATAAGCCGTAATAATTATAAATATTTATTCACTTCATCAAGTGGATCAGTTTCTGGTGAGTTGGAGGAAACGATACTGCAAAAACTACTTTTAGTTCCTTCGCACTTAGTATCGGCAAGATCATCGTTAACCCCTTTAATAACGGTTTCAGCCCAGGCCACCGCGATGGCCCAGAGAATAATACCTAAAGCAAGGGTTCCCCAGCTAAAACCTTCGAGCCCTGAAGGGCCACCAAAAAAAGCATAAATTATGCTACCAATACTGGCCAGCCAGAAGACAAAAATAGGGGCAACGCAGCAACTGGCACAACCATAATGACATACGGCAACGGGTGGGGTGAATAGTGCTAAAATTTTTCTTTGCATGCTAACTTCCTTTAACCCTTATTTTTATATATCTATAGTTATCATGCTTAATTGACAAGGTCAATAAAACCGAACTATTGAAAAATTGATAAGGTTATAAGAAAAATAATAAAGAAGAAAAAAAGTTATTTATTTCATGCAGTTAGTGATGATTTGTGGCGTTCTTCACGTTCCAGTAAATAGCTGACAATATCCTTACTACGATGTAGTCGCGGCAGATCACCGACTGTATAAATATTCGTTATCTGTGTTGGCGCTTTAGTTATGGTAGGTTCAGGTATTTCGATCGACAAAATTTGTATGGTTTCCGGGGCGCATTGATACTGGATAGCGTTTGAAATTTCTTCCATGCCATCTAAAACATCTCGCATTATCATCTCTAACGCCTGTGAACCACGTTTTACAGTTAATTTCTCTTTACGCATAATGCCGCTTTAAACATCCGTCTATTGTTTAGGCCAATAATTTCTTGCTAATTGCTCGTTGTTTCAAGGCTATTAGCGTACGCAATGTTGGTTTCTAAAGGGTGGGAAGTCACTTTATTGCGAAAAAACACGCAACAAAAAGCAAGGAGAAAATAACTGCAAAACAGTAACTTATGTTATTTTAAAAGAGTAATTATAAGTTTTCTGGGACGTGTTTTTTTATTTTTTGTAACATGGCTTTAAAGATTTTAGGGTTGCCAGCGACAATGCTGCCTTTCTCTAAAAAGTTGGGTTCACCGCGTAGTCCACCCACCATACCGCCAGCTTCTTCTATTAATAAAACACCAGCGGCTATATCCCAGATATTTAGATTAAATTCCCAGAAACCATCGAAGCGACCCGCCGCGAGGTAAGCGAGATCGAGTGATGCTGAACCGGCACGGCGGATACCCGCCGTCCCGGGGATAAGGTCTTTCATCATATTGAAATAGCTATCCATATATTCGTATTGATCCTTGGTATAGGGGATACCTGTACCAAGAAGAGCGCCATCGAGATTGCGCCTTTCGGTGACACGAATGCGTTTACCATTTAATTGAGCACCATTACCACGCGCCGCTGTAAAAAGTTCCTGGCTCAATGGGTCATAGACAACACCAACTTCAAGTCGACCTTTTACCTGTAACGCGATAGAGACAGCAAAGTGTGGGATACCGTAAAGAAAGTTGGTGGTACCATCGAGTGGATCGATAATCCATTGATACTCGCTGCCAACATGTTTGCCGCTTTCTTCAGCCAAAAAACTGTGGTCAGGATAGGCTTTTTTAATGGTGTTTATGATTTCTTCTTCTGCTTTTAAATCAACCTCGCTGACAAAATCATTTTCCTTTTTAGACTTGATCTTAAGCCGGTCTACTCGGTCAACGGAACGGGCAATAATATCACCGGCATTACGTGCCGCCTTCATGGCTGTATTGAGCATAGGGTGCTGCATAGAGAGACCTTTAAATTATCAATGAAGATTTTGTCCCCGAACTTTATCTATTGAAGATAAAAACGAGGGTTGAATATATTAAAGAGCAAAACCAGAAACAATTCTGACCAGACTTAAATCTGAATAGACCCTCATTATATCATTGTTTTTCTAAAAATAGCATTTAATGGTCTGAGCATTTATACAGGGTATCTGGGCTTATGCTGTCTGGGTTATAATACCTGCCGTTTCACATTTAGATTAAATTCGATGGCCGTAAAAATAGATAATGTACGTATTGTACTGGTAGAAACCAGTCACCCCGGTAATATAGGTGCCACCGCAAGAGCAATGAAAAATATGACCTTGACTGATCTGGCCATTGTCTCGCCCAGGAAATACAGTGAGGCAGACGGTGAAGGTAAAGGGAAGGGTAAAGCGTATGCCCGGGCATCCGGTGCAACTGATGTACTTTATGCGGCAACACAGTACGATAGTTTATCTGCTGCAATAGCCGATTGTGATTTAGTAATTGGAGCCAGTGCCCGTTTGAGAGCAATTACCTGGCCCGAGTTAAATCCACGCGAAATGGCGGAGAAAATACTGTCGGTGCAAACTGAATCTAGCGTTAATAATGAAAACAGTCAGGCAATTTATAAAAAAGCTGCTATCGTTTTTGGTCGTGAGGATTCCGGCTTAACTAACGATGAAATGGATCTGTGTCAGTATCTTGTTCATATACCGGCAAATGCCGACTATACCTCACTGAACATTGCCGCGGCGGTACAGGTACTATGCTATGAGTTGCATATGACAGCCTTATTGAATGAAGGCAGAATAGCAAAAGCGCCTAATGACCATCCAATGGCGAGTTCTCAGGAGATAGAGTATTTTTATGAACACCTGGAACAATCACTGGTCGATATGAACTTTTTAAACCGGGACAATCCAATGCAGTTAATGCGACGGTTGCGAAAATTATTTAACCGGAGTGGACTGGATAAAATTGAGGTCAACATATTGCGCGGCATACTAACTGCTGCATCACGAGGATTTAATAAAAGCGAATAAAAACTATGTTTAGGATGATTAAGCAAGATATCAAATGTGTTTTTGACAGGGATCCTGCCGCACGGAATATTTTTGAAGTCATTACCTCTTATTCCGGTGTCCACGCGATGATTTTTCATCGTATTAACCATCAGCTCTGGTTGTGGGGTTTAAAGTGGCCCGCACGGTTTTTAGCATACCTGGCTCGCTGGTTAACCGGCGTTGAAATACATCCTGCTGCTGACATTGGCGAACGGTTTTTTATTGATCACGGTATGGGCGTGGTGATTGGTGAAACGGCGGTTATCGGCAATGATTGTACTTTGTATCATGGCGTTACCCTGGGCGGAACCTCCTGGAAAAAAGGTAAACGTCATCCTACTTTAGGTGACAATGTGGTGGTCGGTGCCGGCGCAAAAGTGCTTGGCCCGATTGAACTGGGTGATGGTGTCCGGGTTGGCTCGAATGCCGTGGTGGTGAAAGACGTTGCAAATGACTTAACCGTGGTGGGAATACCGGGCCGTATTGTCGCTAAAGCCACTACGACAGAAGAAGAACACCATGAACGTAAGGAATTTGCCAAGAAAATTGGCTTCGATGCTTACGGGATGCACAATGATATGCCGGATCCCGTGGTCAATGCGATTGATTCAATGCTCGATCACATCCATGCCATGGATGCACACATGCAACAAATGTGTACTGCAATCAAGACCTTAGGAGCTGAAATTGATTATGCCGATTTGCCTGACATAGAACCTTGCGAAATTGAAAAGACGAAAAAAGACAGCAAAGAAGAGGATAGTGAATAAGTTCGTAAGGATGCCGTGTCAAGGGTAAGGAAGTTGATAAAATACTTGACTATTTTACTAGGTCTTGTAAAATTTGAATATCAGAAAGTACTAATGATACGTCAATTTTAGATGTAGGACAAGGTAGGTATTCCATGCGATTAACAACAAAAGGCCGTTACGCTGTAACAGCAATGCTCGATTTAGCTCTTCATTATGATAATGGCCCCATTACATTGGCCGATATTTCTCAACGTCAGGGCATTTCACTTTCCTATTTAGAACAACTTTTTTCAAAGCTCCGTAAGAATGAATTAGTTGATAGTACTCGCGGACCCGGCGGGGGCTATCGTTTAAGTCGTAATGCTAACGACATTGCTGTTGCCCAGGTTATTACTGCGGTTGACGAAAAAGTTGAATCGACTCGCTGTGGTGGTTTGGCTAATTGCCATGATGATCATCAATGTTTAACTCATGAACTCTGGACTGAACTGAGCGCACAAATCCACGGATTTTTAATGAGTATTAGTCTTGGCCAACTGGTTGAGCGTGAAGCTGTGCAAGAAGTGGCTTTAATTCAGGAAAATAAAATCCATGAAGGTACGAAAGTCGAACCGACTCTAGCTGAATCTTTAACAGCATCGAATTAATACAAGGCAATTTAACTATATGAAAACCCCTATTTATTTTGATTATTCAGCAACGACACCCGTTGACCCGCGTGTTGCTAAAAAAATATGTGACTGCTTAACACTAGAAGGTAATTTCGGTAACCCGGCCTCACGTTCGCATCCTTTTGGCTGGTCAGCAGATGAGGCCGTTGAACAGGCACGTAAAGATGTGGCTGCGCTGATTAACGCAAACCCAAAAGAAATTGTCTGGACTTCGGGAGCGACCGAGTCTGATAACCTGGCTATTAAAGGGGTTGCGCATTTTTATCATAAAAAAGGGAAGCACATCATCACCTCTAAAACGGAACATAAGGCCGTATTAGATACTTGTCGTCAACTAGAACGTGAAGGTTATGAAGTTACTTATTTAGATCCGGAAACAAATGGTTTAATTGATCTGGACAAATTAAAAGCAGCGATGCGTGATGATACAATTCTTGTTTCAATCATGCATGTTAACAATGAAATTGGTGTGATTAATGATATTGCCGCAATTGGTGAAATTACCCGTGAACGTGGCATAATTTTCCACGTTGATGCGGCACAAAGCTGCGGTAAAGTTGACATTGATCTGGAGAAACTAAAAGTCGATCTGTTATCGATGTCGGCACACAAAATTTACGGACCAAAAGGTATAGGCGCCTTATACGTTCGCCGTAAACCACGAATTCGTGTCGAAGCACAAATGCATGGCGGTGGACATGAGCGTGGTATGCGTTCAGGTACATTAGCAACACATCAAATTGTCGGTATGGGTGAAGCCTTCCGTCTTGCTAAAGAAGAAATGCAGCAAGATAATGAACGTATTGCAAAATTACGTGATCGTTTATTTGAGGGTTTAAAAGATATTGAAGAGACCTATGTGAATGGTGATGAAAAACATCGGATTCCTCATAATGTAAATATCAGTTTCAACTATGTTGAAGGTGAGTCATTAATGATGGCGTTGAAAGATTTAGCGGTATCATCAGGTTCTGCCTGTACCTCGTCAAGTCTTGAGCCTTCGTATGTATTAAGAGCCATTGGCCGTAACGATGAGTTAGCACATAGCTCTATTCGATTTACCCTGGGGAAATATACGACGGAAGAGGAAATTGATTTTGCGATAGAGAAAATTATCGAAAACATTACTAAATTGCGTGAACTATCACCTTTATGGGAAATGTATAAAGATGGTATCGACATTAGTGCCATTCAATGGGCAGCGCATTAAACAAAAATACATAAATACAGATATTTAACGAAATATTGCAGGAGAGTTATCATGGCATACGGTGAAAAAGTTATAGACCACTACGAAAATCCTCGTAATGTAGGCAGCATGGATAAAGATGAAACTGATGTGGGCACGGGTATGGTTGGCGCACCAGCATGTGGCGATGTAATGCGTTTACAAATTAAAGTCGGCGATAATGGTGTTATTGAAGATGCTAAATTCAAAACCTATGGTTGTGGCTCTGCAATCGCATCCAGTTCTTTACTGACTGAGTGGGTTAAAGGTAAAACGATTGATGAAGCGTCTGAAATTAAAAATTCAGAAATTGCAGAAGAATTAGAGTTACCACCTGTAAAAGTACACTGTTCAGTTTTAGCTGAAGATGCTATTAAAGCAGCCGTACAGGATTACAAATCAAAACAAGATAAGTAGAACGTTAAGCAATGAGCATTACATTAACTGAAAAAGCAGCCGAGCATGTAAAAGCTTTTTTTGAGAACCGGGGCAAAGGTGTAGCATTACGTCTGGGTGTGAAAACAACAGGTTGTTCGGGCATGGCCTATGTAATGGAATTTGCTGATTCAATTGAAGACGCGGATGAAACCTTTGAATCAAATGGTGTGAAGATTATCGTAGATAAAAAAAGCTTAATCTATCTCTCAGGTACCGAGCTTGATTATGCCCGGGAAGGTTTAAATGAAGGCTTCCAGTTTAATAACCCGAATGTAAAAGACAGCTGCGGTTGCGGCGAAAGTTTTACTGTTTAGTTAACACTTGAAATCTAAGGTTTGTCATGACTTCGTCAACGGTGTCTTCAGCGGAGAGTGTTAACTTAACTCAAAATTATTTTGAGTTATTTTCTCTAAAAGTTTCCTTTACAATTGAGCTGACTG
>Ga0316207_10003548_pt1 | contig 14345 bp, 14 predicted proteins | sample 6weekpyrite_MG_FD_204943 | JGI IMG/M metagenome (GOLD analysis project Ga0316207, IMG submission 204943) | Microbial mat bacterial communities from mineral coupon in-situ incubated in ocean water Damariscotta River, Maine, United States -... | ecosystem: Environmental > Aquatic > Marine >... | reverse complement strand
CCAAGCCTATAAGTACCACAAATATTCCCGTACCTACTTGCAGGGTTGTTATTCCTTCTATCACTTGATACCTCCGAATTTTCTTTCTATGTTTTTATAGGAGTCTATAATCTGTTTTAACTCTTCACTGCTAAAGTCCGGCCATAAGGTGTCTGTAAAAAACAGTTCAGCATACGCAGCTTGCCACAACATGTAGTTAGAGAGCCTATGGTCTCCACCGCTTCGTATAAGGAGGTCCACATCATGTTTACAGTCGAGTGCGTTGCTTAGGCTCTCTTCGGTGATCATCTTAGAATCTTTTAGAGAATTTACCGCGCGTAAGATCTCATTTCGTGAACCGTAGTTGAGAGCAAGATGCTGAACAAGGTTGGTACAATTTTTTGTCTCTTCTTCAAGTGCAGCTATCTGTTTTTGAAGGGAAGGGGAAAAACGTGTTGCATCACCGATCATCTCAAAGCGCACACCAAGCTTTAAATAGGTTGGAAGTTCTTTTTTAAGGTAGGTGGCAAGCAGTTTCATCAAAAACTCAACTTCAAGTTTGGGACGTTTCCAGTTCTCTGTACTGAAGGCATAAAGCGTCAGCCTGTCGATCTCGGGGTCTTTAGAGCAGAAGGTTGTTATCTCTCTGACGACTTCCGAACCGGCTTCATGTCCGATAAAACGCTTTTTGCCCTGTTTCTCAGCCCAGCGCCCATTCCCATCCATGATAATAGCGATATGTTTTGCTTGGTTCATCTCAGCCCTATACTATATATCTTATTATTGTACACAAGAGTTCTTTTATAAACTCTTACAAAGCTCCACAAGTGCAAGAGAAAGTGTTAGTTTATCCTGAGAAGGAAGGGTTTCTTGTGCGTCTTTAGTAATAAACTCTAGAGCATTCTCTTGTGTGCCAAAGCTTGAGGAGTCTTTTAAAAGGTTAAAGCAGACGGCATCAAGAGCTTTTTTCTGTAACATGGCCTTTGCATTGCCTAAGCCAAGTTCTGCGTCCATCTCAGCCTTAAAACCGATAGCCTTAATGCCTTCTTTATCGACTGATGACAAGATGTCACTGTTCTCTTGTAGCTCCAGAGACCACTTATCACCCATATCAGACTTTTTGAGTTTTCCACTTTGAGGCGACTTCGGAACATAATCACTCACGGCTGCTGCCATAAATAGAAATGGTGTTTTTTGAAGGGTATCAGGGTTAGAATCATCCCTTGGATCACACTTTGTTTTTTTAGAAGCATGCATAGAGTCCGCAAGGAACTCCTGCATCTGCGCAGAAGACTCTACACGCACCTGGCGCATACTTGCGGGAAGCCGTTGAGGAAAGCGCGAGGAGATAAATCTGACATCGGCACCCTTAAAAAAGAGGGCAAGAGCTAGAGATGAAGCCATCTTGCCGCTGGAAAAGTTCGAGAGATAACGTACCTCGTCAATCTTTTCTATGCTTCCTCCTCCGGTTACAATAGCGGGTCTGTTCATCCAAAATGCATCTTTTAAAAGTATCTGGGCTGTTTGAAAATAGATCTCTTCAACATCTGCCAAGGCCCCGTCTCCCTCCGTGTTACAGGCGAGAAGTTTGTTTTGCGTGTTCATGATCGTATAGTTTGCAAGGGCCAAGTTCTTCATTGATTGAGAGATTATCGGATTGTTGATCATGTTTGTATTTGCCGCAGGACATAAAAGCTTCTCATCTGCATAAGCAAGTGCCGTCTGCAGTAGAAGGTTGTCGGCAATACCGTGAGAAAGTTTGGCAATGGTGTTTGCCGAAGCCGGTGCAATAACAAAGATATCGGCCCATGTCCCTATCTTGATATGGTTAAGGTCATTGTCCCAAGACTCGGTCTCGCTATGCAAGACCTTGTTCATGGAGATGGTCTCAAAGGTCAAAGGCGAAATGAATTTCTTTGCGGATTCGCTCATAACAACACGGACATCTGCTCCGCTTTTTATGTACAGACGAATAAGTTCTAATGTCTTATAGATTGAGATAGAGCCAGTAACACCTAAAAGGATCTTTTTACCGCTTAATAGATCAGGAAACATAATATATCTTTATTTTTTAGTGTATTTTACACTATTTTAGTCATAATTGCACTAATGATAAGAATTAAAGTTCAATGCGAGGAATCACCAAATGATGAGTCGTGAAACATATGACGTGATAGTAATCGGCTCAGGTGCAGCAGGAATGATCTCCGCGATAACAGCAGCAAGAAAAGGCAAAAAAGTACTTTTATTGGAAAAACTTTCCAAGTTGGGTTCAAAACTCAAGGCCACGGGAGGGGGAAGGTGTAATCTGACAAATACCCTTCCTAATGAAGAGTTTATGGCAAGGTTTGGAAGGGAAGGGCGTTTTATGACACCGGCGCTTGAGGTTTTTGATCATAAAAAACTACGTGACTTTTTTACCGATATCGGTGTGGAGTCTCATGCCCCTGACGGTTACAGAGTCTTTCCCACCACACATAATGCGGGGACAATCCTTACCGCTTTGGAAGATGAGATGGCGAAAGAGGGTGTAGAGGTTCTCTGTTCACAACGTGCTGAAGAACTTATTTTTGATGAAGAGAAAATGCAGGGTGTTAAAACGCAGGATAATAGCTATAAGGCAAGGAATGTCATTGTCGCAACGGGCGGTATGGGCTATCCGGTACTGGGTGCTGAGGGCGACGGTTACCCATTAGCTCAGTCTGTAGGTCATAAGGTCACAGAACTCTTTCCGGCGATGATGCCTTTGAAGGTAAAAGAGACCTGGGTTGAAAACTGCAGAGCTGATACCATTGCTAAAGTAGAGTTGAAAGTCGATCTTAAAAAGGCAAAGAAACTTCGGGCCAAGGGTGATCTTATCTTTACGAAAACGGGTATTCGCGGACCTGTGGTATTAGACTTTGCCCGAGAGGTGACACCTCTGCTTTCTGCCTACGGTGAAGTCCCTCTATTACTTAATATGACAAAGGGAAAAAACGAAGATGAAATCTTGAAACATTTCAAAAAACAGATCGACAGTGACTCACACCGAAGTACACTAGACCTGATGAAGACCCTTCTTCCCGAGGCCCTAAGCATAGAGTTATGCAAGCAGGTCGGAGCGGACCATACGCTTGGCTTTAATAAGTTGGAAGGAAAAGTAAAAGCGGCGCTTATAAAGGTCTTGGCATGGACACCGTTAACGGTAACAGGGCATGACGGTTTTAAGATGGCGATGATCACCCGCGGCGGAGTGTCTTTAAAAGAAATACGTCCTGAGACTATGGAATCCAAGGTGCTTAAGGGACTTTACTTTTGTGGAGAGGTTATGAACTTGGATGGGCCTTGCGGGGGTTATAATCTGCAATGGTCTTTTGCCAGCGGGTATCTGGCGGGAATGAATATAAACTAGGCTTGGAAGGTTTGTTTTTTATACCGTTTTTACAGAGCCATAGTTTTCCGATCGCGGTAAACTATTGGCCCCTACACTTTATTAGCATGCTTATATTTCTTCAAGTTGCTCAACGGATTTTACATTAAAGAACGGTTTTAGCAGTTGAGAATGCATTTGTATTTCATTTTTTAGTGGACTACTGTCTTTAATAATAAAAATAATATTTTTACAACTACTATTTATAGCTTTCGGGCTGAATTCAGCTGTCAGCCATTGAACATCTTCTTCATGACTCTCAAATCCGTTTGTTGTGTCTGTAATCCATGTTGTTGCATTTTTTTTATTGACTAAATCTAAAGCATATTTTAAAGGATCTCTATAGTAATCCTGTGTGCAATATTTTTTCCAGCAGCAAAGCACGGCATTTTTATCTTGTAAATAATCTATTTTACAATATTGACTATCAAACATTATATAAGATACGAACGTATTATCACAATACCTGGATATATTTCAATGTGAATATTTCTGTGATGCTTTCTAGTGAAAAGTTATAGAAAGTACTTAGTTCGTATACTCAACAAAATAGTATTCCAAGTTTCGTTTACCCGCTTTTTTCTTCTTATGGGCTAATACCTTTTGATTTCCAAAAAGAGATGCTATCTCATTGGCGTGGGCTAAACTTTTTCCTATATAAATACACTTCCCTAGTTTAGGAATAGATTTTAACGGGGACATCATATCAATACCCGCTTCATCCTGTCGCCAAATATTAAAACTTGAAAACCTTGCATTGTTGAGTACTAAAAGGTTGTTATGCTTTCTGAAATAATAAGCGACTTCACAACCATGATAATCATCTATCAAGATATAGTCATAACTCTCTATGTCTAGGTCTAGTGCTTGGATCTCAGGGCTAAAATTGTCAATGCGTCCTAGGCGACTGAGTAGGTTTTCTACAGGTTTGAGGGTATACGGACCTATCGGTGTTTTTATCAAAACAATAAGCAGGGCAGAAAGGCTTAGACCTGCTATTAATAGTTTTCTTGCATTATAAACGACCATATAATGACCCAGAAGTATAGAAGCACTTACATAAGCCCCTGCCGCCCATTGGGCATTTGCGTGTTTAAAAGCGGCGTGATAACTAAAAAATACAAACACAAAAAGGAAGGGAAGGAGTAGAAATACCTTTTTGCGTGAAAACCTTTCTCTGTCTTTAAATATAAAGTAAAAAAGAGGTAAAAGGTAAAAGGGGTGAAAGAGGGCGAATTGCACACCGACAAAGGAGAAAAACTCTTTGGGCAGGAAGATCTTTTCCTTAGCCACGCCGTGATTTATCTGAAAAGTAAAAGAGATAAAGTCGTATATGTAATTCCAATACAGTACCGGAGAAAATACGACAGGAACCAATGCCATAGCAATATATAAGTATTTGTCTTTAAAAAGGTCGCGGCGGTAGATAATGATATAGACAAGTATAGTGAAAAGGACCAGAACGCCCGGGTATTTTGACAGAAGTAGAGCACCTCCTGAAATACCAAGTAAAAGAGCAAACTTTTTATTGTCTTCTTCAATATAACGATAGGCACTGTACAAGGTCAGGGTCCAAAAAAACATCATCGGGATGTCGGGAGCGATGATGGTGGATGCTGCGATGATAAAGACAGAACTTATAAAGATGTAAAAGGTATATACGGCACTCTTTTCGTCAAATATCCTTTTTGCCAGAGCGTACAAAAGATAGGCGGTAAAAGAGACTAGAAGAGCGGCTGAAAGTCTTAGGAAGATAGGCTCATCGCTAAAGAGCGTTGTCAACTTGATAAGGTAAGCGACCATGGGAGGATGGTCAAAATATGAAAAATCGAGTTTTTTCGACCAGACCCAGTAGTAAGCCTCATCCGAATAAAGTTTGATGTATTGGTTAGAGATAATATTAAAAAAGGTATAAAAAAGAAGTACGACCCTTTCTCTAGTCTTCATTCAGGATCTCTCTTCTATTCAGGCGTAATAGCAGGACATTCCACAAGGCTTCGATAAATATCTTTTTGGACATCTTTGATTTTCCCGCAATACGGTCTTCAAAGACAATAGGCACCTCTTTGACTTTAAAGTCTTTTAAGACGGTTCTGTAGTTCATCTCGATCTGAAAAGCATATCCCGCACTCATGATATTATCAAGGTTGATACTTTTTAATACATCATGCCTGAAACATTTGAAACCGCCTGTCACATCTTTGATGGATATTCCCAAGATTATACGTGAATAGGTACTGCCGCCAAAACTGATAAGCTTTCTAAAAAGTGACCAATTGACAACACCCCCGCCTTTGACATAACGTGAACCAATTACCAGGTCATGATCTTTAATGTTTTCAATAAAAGAGGGGAGGTATTTTGGGTCATGAGATAGATCAGCATCCATCTCGATGATAAAGGCATGATCTCTTTCCAAGCACCATTTGAAACCTTCGATATAGGCTTTGCCTAATCCCTCTTTTTTCTCTCTGATGATAAGATGAAGCTGATCTGCATAGGTCTTGGCATCGATAAGTTCTTGTACTTTAGCATGTGTTTTATCGGGAGAGTTGTCATCTACGATCAAGATATTAAGGTTAAGTTCTAGAGAAAAAACCTTCTCCAATATGACCTCAATGTTTTCTATCTCATTATAGGTGGGGATAACGATAATGCCGTTTTTCATACCTTCTCCTCTTCAAACTTTTTAAATATAAACAGATAACTCACTGCAAAGTTAAAGCCCATCGCCGCACCTATACCCGCGATCTGTCCTAATATCTGGATGGACTTGCCTTCTCCAAAGCTGAAGACGACAAGGTTTAATATAAACAGGTTTCCCAGGAAACTTAAAAAATTCAAGGCAACATACTTAATGAACTTATTGTTCTCTTGCGAATTGTGCTCTTTAAATGTCCACTGTCTGTTCATCGCAAAATTCTGTGAGACGGCGACAAGAAAGGCAGCTACGGATGCCAGATTGTAATTTACATTTAAAAAAGTCAATATACTGAAAATAGTGATATTTGTCACTGTTCCTAGCGCGCCAACTGAACTAAATTTTACGATTTTTTTTATTATGGAGATTCCTAATATTTTTAAGAATTATACACAAAGAAGTTTAAGAAAAAAGAAAGCCTGCTCTTTTGCCTTAAGTTAAGACATAAAGAGTGTTCTATATAGAAGAGAAGGGCTATGAAAACTTATTTTTTCCCAAAGAACTTATAGTAAAATCCAGAAATAGACTTAAGCGGAGCACGCGAAACAGACAATGAACCTTTTTCGATCTTATCAGCAGTGACTGTCGTTCCCGCAGCGATCAAGACATCGTCTTCTACAAAGACGGGCGCAATAAGCTGCGAGTCTGAACCGACGAAAACATTTTTACCGATGACGGTCTGATATTTTGCTTTTCCGTCATAATTACAGGTGATAACTCCCGCTCCTATATTTGTTCCTTCAGCTATCTGAGCGTCACCCAAATAAGAAAGATGACCGGCTTTTACACCTCTTAGGGTTGATTTTTTCACTTCGACAAAGTTTCCAATGTGGGTGTCTTGTATGTGTGAATGTGGACGAATATGTGCAAGAGGCCCGATGTCAGAGTCTTTGATGATACTGTCTTCAATAACGCTGCCTGACTTGATATGAGAATTTTCAATGAGGGTGTTACCGCATAGTCTTGTGGCATTTTCTATGATGGATTCACCTTTAAATGTCACGCCTTCTTCTATATAGATGCTTGAGGGAAGCTGCATACTTATGCCTTCTTTCATCCATCTCTCTTTGATGCGATTTTGCATAATCTCTTCTGCCGTTGCCAGATCAAGCTTGGAGTTCACACCCTTGAAGTGTTCTTCGTCCACCAACAATGGCTTTATAGCGAGTCCATCTTCTTTGGCCATAGAAATCAGGTCCGTAAGATAGTATTCGGCTTGAGCGTTATCATTTGAAAGTCTTGGGATATATTTGTCAATAACGGCTTTTGAAAATGAATATATTCCGGCATTGACAGTAGACACAGCCTTTTCTTCATCACTTGCATCTTTTTCTTCAACGATACGTTCAACGCCGTTTTCACCGATGATAACACGGCCATAACCTGAGGAGTCTTCAAGATCGAAGATCGACATGGTGATATCGGAATTTGATGTTTCAAAACCATTTAAGGCCTCAGCGGTGATAAGCGGCATATCCCCGTTAAGTACCAAGACTTTGTCATGTTGGGGTTTGATCCCCATAACAGCTCCGCCTGTACCGGGAAAGTTGTCTGCATCTTGTACTAAAAAATTGATCTTATCCCCAAAATACTTTGTCATGGCTTCTTGCACAGCATTTTTTTGATGATGGATCACAATCGTAATATCATCAGAGATCTTTAAAGACTCTTTAATGATAAAATAGAGCATCTCTCTTCCTGAGATAGGATGCAAGACTTTAGCCTTTGATGATTTCATACGGCTACCCTTGCCGGCAGCTAAAATAACGATAGATAAGTTCATGTTTAGACTTTTTGTATAATTTTGAAAAATTATAACAAAACTAAACTGTGTTGGTTTTTACAAAGTAAAAAAGTTTCTATAAAATTAACTGAAAGTGGTTTTTACTTAAGTGAAAAAAATTCTTTAGAAAACTAAACTTTGTTGGTTTTTACAACGTAAAAAAGTTTTTTGAAACAAAAAATAGAAGTAATGAAACAATTCTTTATTAGTTTCTTTAATTTATTTATTAAACTACCGATGTAGAGACAGCTTAGTCAAGAAATTGATGTTAGTTCTATCTTAGGGGCTTTATTTAAGCTTCTTTTTTAAAAATTTAGCAATAATTATGCTACTTAATAAAAATATATTTTTGGGGATTTAATGGATTTAGCAACGGTCATAGGTCTTGTCCTAATTCTTGCACTCTTGTTTGGTGCAATGGCAATGGGTGTTGGTATCGGTGCTTATATCGATATCCCTTCAGTTCTTATCGTAATCGGTGGCTCGTTAGGTTCACTTCTTGTGGGTTTCAAAATGGAGCAGATGAAGAATTTTGTCAAGATCTTCATGATAGCGATCAAACCTCCGCAAGAGGACCTTCCCGAACTTATAAAAAAGCTTGTAGAGTATGCGACACAGGCACGTCGTGATGGCATATTGTCATTAGAAGCGGCTGCCAATACAGAAGAAAATACTTTTTTAAAACAGGGTCTGTCCATGGCGGTCGATGGAAATGAGCCGGATACGATTCGTGATTTACTTGAGATCGAGATGGATCAAACCAGCACGCGTCACAAGGGAAATGCCGCTATCTTCGACCAATGGGCCGGTTTTGCCGGTGCAATGGGGATGATCGGTACACTTATCGGTCTGGTTGCGATGCTTTTAAATATGGCCGATCCTTCCGCCATTGGGCCATCAATGGCCGTTGCCTTGCTGACTACGATGTACGGAGCGATGATCGGTAATATTTTTGGTGCACCTATCGCAAATATTCTTCTCATCCGTAATGATGAAGAAAACCTTATCAAAGAGGTCGTATTAGAAGGTATTATGTCGATTCAGGCGGGTGATAATCCGCGTACACTTGAAGCAAAGCTTCTTTCATTTCTTTCTCCTGGCGACAGGGTCAGTCAATTTGAGTAAGACGCATGGGTAAAAAAGAAAAACCATGTGACTGTCCAAAATGTCTTCCGGCGTGGCTGGCTGCATTTGGTGATCTTATGTCTCTTCTATTATGTTTCTTTGTACTTCTTCTTTCTATGTCGAGTATGGATGCGAAAAAGATCTCTGAAGCGATCGGTTCACTCGCGGGTGCGATGTCTGTACTTGAAGGCGGGACAAAAACGGAGATCTCCAAGCAGCGTATCTTGGAATCAACACCTATTGAAAACCAAGATGAGAGTTCCGAACAGGTGAACCGTATCCAGCAAGCGATTGCCGAGATGAACGAGATGATGGAAAAAGGAAAAGGGCCTGCTGTTACACTAGAGGAAAGCGAAGAAGGTTTTGTTCTTAGACTTCCTGCTTCTTTGGTCTTTAAACCGGGTGAAGCCAAAATCGAAAATGATGATGCCTTACTTTTTCTTAAACGTATAGCACTTTTGGTGCAAGAACTTCCTAATGATCTGGAAGTCAGTGTGCGCGGTCATACAGATAATCAAAGCCCGGGAAATAAAAGTCCTTTTCAAGACAATTGGGACCTCTCATCCGCGCGCGCAATTGCCGTTTTAAAAGAACTTTTGATCGGCGGTGTAAAAGCTGACCGGATGCATGCGGCCGGTTTTGCAGACTTTAGACCCGAAGCGAGCAATGAGACGATAAAAGGCAGAGAAAAAAACCGTAGAGTTGAGCTATACTTCTACGCACGAAAAAATGATGATAAGGCTGAATTAAAACAGTCTGTTCTAGATAAGGCCGAAGCACTTAATAAATGAAAATAATTTCTTTACTACTATTTCTAGCCATTTCCCTTGTTGCTGAGACCTTAGAGGTCCCGACAATAAATCTCTCTCTGTCCTCACCCGATACACCTGCCCAATTGGTCTCTTCTATCAATGTGATATTGATGCTGACGATCTTATTTCTGGCACCGAGTCTTCTGTTGATGACAACTACCTTTACCCGTTTTGTTATTGTTTTTGGTTTTATGCGTCAGGCTATGGGTACACAGCAGATTCCGCCAACCCAGCTTTTGGTCTCTTTGGCACTTTTATTGACGATCTTTATTATGGAACCTGTAGGGCAAAAGGCTTATGACCAGGGCATCAAACCTTATGTAGCAGAACAGATATCGTATGAGGTGGCCTTCGAGCGTACGACAAAGCCTTTTAAAACCTTTATGATCAAAAATACCAGGGAAAAAGACCTGGCACTTTTTTTTAGAATACGAAAGATGGACAATCCCAACACCATTGACGATGTACCTCTTTCTGTCATCATCCCGGCTTTTATGATCTCTGAGTTAAAGACTGCTTTTGAAATAGGATTCTTACTCTTCCTGCCTTTTTTAGTCATTGACATGGTTGTGGCCTCAATCCTGATGTCAATGGGTATGATGATGCTCCCTCCGGTGATGATCTCCATGCCTTTTAAGATACTTGTCTTTGTTCTGGTAGACGGATGGAACTTACTTATAGGCAACTTGATTGCCAGCATAAAATAAAGGCTTCTTTTGATTATGTGTAAAAGTGATAGCAGACGTGAGCATGCGTGGGCTTTGCGCCGAAGAAAATCAAGTGTTAACGTAGACAAAGGGGCTTTTACTCCTGTGTCGGATAGGATATAAAATGAATTGCGAGTATTTTGGTGTGTGCGGAAGCTGCAAGCTTTATGACTTAAGTTATGATGAACAGCTAGAGCAGAAATTATCGGGTGTGAAAGAACTTTTCTCTTCACTTTACAGCGGCTCGTATGACGTAGCTAAGTCCAAGGATGAACATTATAGAGCGCGATCTGAGTTTAAGCTTTGGCATAATGAAGATGATATAACTTATGCTATGAACAGGCTGGATAAACAAGGCGTCGTTATGATAGACAACTGTCCTATGGTCAATGAGGCTATAGCAGACTTGATGCCCCGTCTTATCAAAGAGATACATGAGAGAAAAATGGCTACAAAGCTTTTCAATATTGACTTTCTTTCCACCACTAAGGGTGAAATCGTCGTCAGCCTTATTTACCATATCCGACTTGATGAGAAGTGGAATGCTCAGGCGGAAAAGTTGGCCAAAGACCTGGGTATACATATTATCGGGCGCTCCAGAAAACAAAAAGTCGTTATTGGACAGGATCATGTTATAGAGCGTCTCACGTTCTCAGGCAAAGAGTACCATTTTAAGCAGATAGAAAACTCTTTTACCCAGCCAAACCCTTATGTTAACGAGCAGATGGTCTCGTGGGCTCTTGAACAGACAAAAGATTTCAGCGGAGACCTGCTGGAACTGTATTGCGGAGCAGGTAACTTTACCATTCCTTTTGCCGGCGTTTTTGATAAGGTGCTGGCTACGGAGATATCGAAGTCTTCTATTAATGCGGCTAAAGAAAACATGAAGCTCAACGGCACGCATAACATTGAGTTTGTCAGAATGAGTAGCGAAGAGTTTACTCAAGCTCTTGACGGGGTAAGAGAATTTAGACGCATGAAAGATATAGACCTGTCAAAATATAAACTGCAAACACTTTTTGTAGATCCTCCCAGAGCAGGTTTGGATGATGAATCCAGAAACTTTTGTAAGCGGTTTCAACACCTTATCTATATCTCTTGCAATCCTGAGACGCTAAAACGTGACCTTGAAGCACTTAGCGGCGAGTTTGAGTTGGTGCAGATGGCCGCCTTTGATCAGTTTCCTTATACGCCTCATTTAGAGATGGGCGCGGTACTTAAAAAGAGAGATATAGATGCGTATTAAAAGTATTATTGCGGGGCTTGTAATTACCCTGCCTTGTCTTGCAGCGGATCTTATGGTTGAACGCATGCAAGACGTAGTCAGTGAGGTGCGAGAACTTAGACAACGGTATGAAGATTCTGTGCATAAACATGAAGCCTGCGTTTCTAAACTCAAAGAACAAGAAGGCCTACCGGAGCAAAAAGCTCTTTCTTCTGCTAGTGATAAAATAAAGATAGAAGAACTTAGCTCAGAAAACCTGAAATTGAATGAAGCACTTCAAGCCGCCAAAATACAAAACACGAAATACAAAAAACTTCTAGAAGATTTTAAAAGCCTAAAAAAAGAAAAAGAGAGGCTTTCTACTTCTGCTACGATCTTGGTAGAAAAAAACCATGCTTTACTTGGGCAGGTCAATGCCTTCAAACGCTCTTCAAGTGAGAAAAAAGAGACGAAATCGATAGAACTTTTAGAAGAAAAAGAGAGGCTGTTGAGAGAGCTTGAGATTTGCAAAAAGCGTCCAAAAAGATCTGCGAAAAAAGTAAAAGTATCCAAAGATATCTGTATAGACGACAACCCTTTTCCTGTTTTACTGAAAAAAGAGACTGCAAAAAAGCCCGAGATAAAACGTACCCCTGAAGAAATTAAGGCTCCTGAACCCAAACAGAGGTCGTCGGCAGTCTATCGCATCAAAGGCGAAAGCGCCATTTATAATGCCTTAGACGGAGATGTTATAGATGTATGGGAAGATAAAAGATCTTTTACAAGCAACATAAGCCAAGATAATTGGATAAGGATCACAGGGTATTTTATAAACAGAAAATGGACCAAGGCAAATACTCAGATGTGGGTAGAAAGAGAACATACGATTAAAAGATAATATCATCTAAAGATTGTCTTGGATGTAAGAAATAGTTTTAGTATCTAAAAACCTATACTTTACAATGCCATACATCAATCAACATGCGTATCTCATTTTCAATGGACTTACTAAATGTCTCAAATTTCTCAATGTCGATGTTTTCCCACTCTTTTTCCCATTTTGAATAAATGAAAAAGAAACTTTCCAATATTGATAGTATACGTTCTAACTCCTGTATTGAACTACATTTGGGCCGATCTTCAAAAGTGATGCTTAGCTGTTTTAATGCAGTAGAAAGACTCTCATAGCTTTTTTCATGTGGAATGGAGTCTGCATATACATTAACGGCTTGGGAGAGCGCTTTAAATGATTCGTCTTGTATTTTTTTATAAGGGTGTTCTAAAGCAATATTATTAATGATATGCTCTATATTCTGTAAGTAAGAAGGTGGTACCTCAATATTTTCTTTCGTATGCGTTTTTAAAGCCTTTCTGGGAAGGTTTATTTTGCGGTGGAGTTGATCTTTATGGTGCATTCCTTCAATAATACGCATTGATTTTTCCAAGGCAATGTTCTTATCACGCATTTCATCATTACTTATTTTAAGCGCTTCACTTTTTAAAGCAAGTTGTACATTCAGCGCTTCTATCTCTTTATAGTGTTTCTCAATAAGTCTTTCATTGGTTATGGCCTTGACTACCTTATACAGCGTGGTGATCAACTCACCATGTTCAATGGGTTTGATTAAAAAGCTGTCAATTCCAATTTTTAATAATGCAAGAAGGTACTCAGACTCACCATGTGCAGATACTACAACAATAGGCTGGATGGGGTTGATCTTATAGATCTCGTGGATCATCTCTATACCATTCATCTCAGGCATATTAATATCAGTGATCACCAGGTCATAAGACCTTTTCGTTTGTTCTCGTTCATCTGTATATTTTTCTAGGCCAACTCTTCCGTTTTCTGCTACATCGACACTTCTGAAAAGTTCGCCAAACATAGCTTTCATCTGACTTCGTAGGGTATCATCATCTTCAACGAAAAGGATGTCTTGGTCTTTGGATATTTGATATAAACTTTTAATTAAATCCATTGTTTGCCTTTTAGCAATTAAAAATCAAAGATATCACCTAAATCTTCGTCTGTACTTTTTTCAGGTTGAAGTAAGGCATTTAGCATATTTGCATTTGTTGTGATGGAGTCGTTCAGAAAATCAACACTTGGGGCACCATCATAAAATATTTTTGTTTTCCAAAAGACAAGATCATTCATGAAAGCATTGACAAAGTCAAATAACTGACCGGCACTTTCTTGAAAATTATTTTGGTTTTGAGATATAGCAGCGGATAACTCATGCAAGGCATTTGAAAGTACGTAGGTATCATTGGAAATAGAAAGAATAGAACCCATCTCATCAAAACTGTAACACAAGGCTTCAATGTCAGTTGGCTCAAGAGAACTGTTCTCCATAAGCAGGATAAGAGAACGCAGTTTAAGAAGATGATCTTCAAAGTCTTCAAGTTCGTCAGCATCCAAAAGATTGAAGGTTGACAACTCTTGGTTCTGGTTTGTCGTAAGAATATCTACAGATGTTGTCGATGGTATCGGTTTGGCTACGGGCTCGGACAATAGAGATAAGTCGACTTTTTGTAAAACAAAGCTAAGAAAATTATCTTTGCAGAGGTAAACCCCGTCTTCATAATAGGATTGTAAAAAAGTATTAACTTTATCACATCCCA
>Ga0316207_10003547_pt1 | contig 14347 bp, 11 predicted proteins | sample 6weekpyrite_MG_FD_204943 | JGI IMG/M metagenome (GOLD analysis project Ga0316207, IMG submission 204943) | Microbial mat bacterial communities from mineral coupon in-situ incubated in ocean water Damariscotta River, Maine, United States -... | ecosystem: Environmental > Aquatic > Marine >... | reverse complement strand
AATCAGCACATCCTATACGATGTTGAGCGTATCGCAAACATTGCGGCGTTTAGTTTTGACCCCGATGTGCTGCATACCCACGGGCAATTGAGCGGCACTGCACAGGGGCGCGGCAACACCTTCTTTTTTCAATGTGAAGGGCTTGAGCTGGTATTACGCCATTTTCGACGCGGTGGAAAGGTGGCCGCAATGGGCAAAGATCGCTATTTCTGGACGGGCCTGCAACGCACCCGTGCATGGCGTGAATGGTACCTGTTGGCAAAGCTACACGGGATGGGCTTGCCAGTACCGCTGCCAGTGGCGGCGCGCGTGATTCGCAAGGGGCTCTACTATCGTGCTGATCTGGTGACGCAGTGCATCCCCAATACCGTTTCACTGGCGCAGCGTCTGCGACAGGGGCCGCTGGATGAGATGGTGTGGTCGAAGATCGCCTATTGTATCTATCGTTTTCACACCCTCGGTGTCTACCATTCGGACCTTAACGCACATAACATCCTGCTCGATGTGCAGGATGAGGTCTATCTGATCGACTTTGATAAGGGTGAGATGCGCAAGCCTGCTTCAGGCTGGCAACAGAAAAACCTGGCACGATTGTTACGTTCGCTTAATAAACTTAAGCGACTTGAAGGTAATGGTTTTGCCTTTTCTGATGATGACTGGTCGCTATTGGTGCGGATTTATAACGCGGCGTGATTAATGTGGGCTTTTTCGTTTCCACGCTGGAGCATGGGAATAAAAGCATGTTGTGTTGCTTCGCAACGCCTGGTGGGTTACGTCTTCCAGGCTAACCCACCCTACATTTATCTGTTGGATGAAGGTTGTTAATTTCACAGTGACCTTCGATCTCATCGAGATAGTCCGGCAGGATATGCCTACACTCGGCGATTAGTTTCTCGCCATTTTCCCCTAGCTGTTGAGCCTGTTCTGGATCGGCCAGTAAAGCAGTGATGCTCTCCTGTAACATCTCGTCGCCGTCGACTTGAATACCAGCTTCAGCATCGAGAAATAGCTTTGCTTCGTCACTAAAAGTTTCCATATGTCGGCCAAATAGAACACCTTTGCCGAGCTGTGCGACTTCCAGAATATTGTGTCCGCCTATCGGCACCAGGCTGCCGCCCATAAAGACAAAATCGGCGGCAGCGATAAAGGATGGTAGTTCACCGAGTGTGTCGCCGAGGTAGATGTCCGTTGTTTCATCAATCGCATCGTGATTACTACGCACCGCCACGCTGCAATCCAGGCTTGCCAGTTGTTGTTGAATGGCCGCACTGCGTTTGGGGTGGCGCGGTACGATGACCAGTAATCGCTTGTCTTTCTCTTTAAGTTCCAGCCATATCTTTGCGATGCGCAGCTCTTCATCGTCGTGAGTGGAGGCGGCGAGTACAAACGGTCGGCCGAGTGAGATCGGTTCAACACTTGAATGTGTCGGGGTGATCAACTTGATATTGCCGATGGTTTTGACTTTGTCGGCCGCAGCGCCCAGTGAAATGTAACGTTCACGATCAGCATCGGAGCGGGCGAGGATCGCGGTGACATTTGCCAATACATGTGGGCATAGCGCACGCAGCCAATCGGGTGCATCAAGCGTTTTTTCTGACAGGCGGGCGTTGATGATCAGCAGTGGTGCGCCGCTACTCACACAGTGGCGGTAGACGTGAGGCCATAGTTCGGTCTCCATGATCAGTGCGCAGCAGGGTTGAAGGTGGTTGATGAAGCGTCGGCTCGCCCAGTTGAAATCGATGGGTAGATAACAGTGTGTTGCGCCAGCAGGCAGTTGCTTTTGCGCGACCTCACCACCGGTCGGTGTGCTGGTGGTGAGTGTGATGTGTCTATCTGGGTAGCGTTTGAGCAGTGCATGGATCAACGGCATCACCGCATTAACCTCACCCACGGATGCTGCGTGAATCCAGATGCTACCTTTGTGAAAGGTACGAATAAAGCTGAGTCTTTCACGCAGAAAACGCATGTCGCGTTGCTGCCACCCCTGCCATGCGGTGAAGAGGATGGCAGGGAGCGAAAACAGTGTTAGTAGTAGATGGTAGCGCCACATAGCTTATTCACAATTCGCGGGTGCTTTATTCATACGGACTGATTCTATCGGGCTGCGATTTAAAGCGTCGATGAATCCACAGATATTGATTGGGGTGGCGTCGTACCTGTTCTTCAATGGCGGCGTTGATGGTGGCGGCATCGGTGACATCATCGCCGCATGGGAAGTCTTTAATCGCGGGTCGGAACTTGACACGATAGCCCTGAGTGCCGGGCAGACGTTCAAAGTCGATTGGAATAATGGCGCAGCCAGTGGCGCGGGCAATACGCGCAGTTGAGGTTAACGTGGCGGTAGGCATTCCCATAAAGGGTGCAAACACGGTGCTTTCATAACCGAGATCCTGATCTGGCGCATACCAGCAGGCCTGATTTTTTTTGAGTGCCTTGAGCATGCCGCGCATATTGGTGTGATTGATCAGGCCGGCAAAATGTTTACGGCGGTAGTGGTTCAGCACTGAGTCGAACAGGGGGTTGTGCGCTCGTTTGGCGACCGCGTTAAATGGTACTTCCGCAGCCATCAAGCGGCCACACATCAACAATGAAGTGTAGTGTGCGCCGAGTAACAATACTCCTTTGCCCTGTGCGAAGGCAGCGGTGACATGCTCAACTCCTTCGATATGTGACAGTTGACGTAGGCGGTGCTCGCGGCCCCACCATGAAAAGCCCGCATCGATGATGCCACCGCCGACGGAATGAAAGGTCTCTCTGACCAGCTTGGTCTGTTCCATTGTTGATAGTTCAGGAAAGCAGAGTGCGATATTGACCTCTGCTACATGGCGTTTACTTTTAAGTAGATGGAATGCCAGCGTACCGATCTGCCTGCCGAGCCATAATTGAACTGAATAGGGTAGTTGTGCGGCAAGCCACATCGCGCCGAGGCCGAGCCAGGTAGGCCAGAAGCGTGGGGCAAGAAAACGTTTAAGCTGGAAATCGGCGAATTGACTGGTCATCGTGTTGGCATCTGTTTAGCAGCGCTGATTTTAACATGGTCAGCGTGAGCGGGTGCCGTGATTTTATTACTCAGGGGCGATAGCAGTTGAGGTATCGGCCAGTGATGGTTTGATCGCCTGCACCGCTGGTGCCGCCCTGGCCTGGAGCCAGCTATTGACTAGCTCAAGATCGGTTATGGTTAAAATCCCCGCCGCCTGTTTCAGGCGCAGGGTATGCAGGATGTAGTCGTAACGTGAACGCGCGTGGTCGCGTTGTGCACGGAACAGTTCACGGCGTGTGTCGAGCACATCCACGGTGGTACGGGTACCGACTTCAAGTCCTGCCTCGGTGGCATCGAGCGCGCTTTGTGCTGAAACAACCGCCTGCCTCAGCGCTTTCACGCGGTTGATCTCGGCTAGCACACTAAGGTAGGCATCGCGTGTCTGACGTAGCGTGGCGCGGCGTTGCTGTTCATAAGCTTCGCGTGATTGATCGGCGCGACGTTTTGCCTGGCGGGTACGCGAGCTGGTTGCGCCGCCCTGAAACAGCGGCATGTTAAGGCGCAGTTCGATGCTCTGGTTTTCCGATTCGTTACTGCCAAAGTTACCGCCTTCCGAATCTGTATAGGTATGGCTGGCGTTCAGCTCCAGTGTTGGCAGATGCCCGGCACGTTGGCGTTTGATCTCTTCACGCGCGCTATTAAAGACAAATTCGGCGGCGATTAGCTGGAAGTTTTGATTGAGCGCAGTATCGCCCCATTTGCCGATGTCAGCAGGTTCCGGCGTGATCAGCGGTGTCTCTGCTGATAATGAGGCCAGTGTTTTGTGGTAGCGGCCAGTGATTTCGGCGAGCGCCTCATACTGGCTAGCGAGCAGGTTTTCGGCAAGGATCTCCTGTGCTGTCACCAGGTCATAGGCGGCTTGCGCTTCGTGAACATCGGTGATGGCAATCAGACCAACTTCAAAGCGTTGGCGTGTCTGTTCTAGCTGGCGATCAATCGCCCGCTTTTCGGCGCGCGCAAATTCAAGGCTGTCGAGTGCCGCGAGTGCATCGAAGTAGCGTTCTGAAATGCGCACCATCAAGGCCTGTTGTGCGGCCGAGAGGTTGGCCTTTGCTTCGCCGATGGCGGCATCACTCTGGCGCAGTTGAATAAAGTAGTCGTAATTGAGCAGTGGCTGGTTGAGTGACAGTGTATAGCCGCTGCTATCAAAATCGCGCGTACCCTCAGGAAAAGAGCTGGCGCTGATGGTCTTCAGCTTGTTCTTGGTGCGATCGGCGGTTAGATTGATCGATGGAAACAGCTGAGCACGGCTTTGTGATTTTGTTTCCAGCGTCGCGCGGTACGCTGCATTTACGCCGCGGTATTGCGGATCGTGTTCAATCGCTAGCTGGTAGAGGTCAAGCAGGGTGGCGCTGGCAGCGGCGCTGGTGCTGATGAAAGGCGTGCTGCTGATCAGGATTAAACCGGCTAGATGTGTGGTTAATATTCTCTGCATAGCGAGTATCTTAGCCGATTTGATCTCTGATATGTGCGTTGTTTTTGCGATATTACGGCAGCCTAAAAGACAAAAGCAGAAGGCTTGTTGGCGTTGATCAGTGCTGGCAATTCGGTTTCGAACAACTGCTCACTGATCAGGTCGCCATCGTCGGTGCGGTGTAGTAGCGTTGCGTGCATCGCCGGCGCTTCGCCGATGATGGCAAAGATACGGCCGCCGCGATTTAGCAATCCGGCGTAACTTTCTGGCAGGCTTGGCAGTGAACCGGTGATCACAATTGCATCGAACGCTTGATCGCTTTTCCAGCCCTGCGAGGCATCACCACACTCGAGAGTCACATTGTTTATATTGTGTTCGGCGAGTCGTTTACCTGCTTCGTTGATGAAGTCGGGGTTGATATCCACCGAGGTGACGTGGTCGCTGGCCGTGGCGAGCATGGAGGTGACATAACCACTGCCGGTACCGATCTCAAGTACGTTATCGCTTTTGTTAAGCTCCAGTGCCTGTAACATGCGGGCTTCGACGATCGGGTGCATCATCACCTGGTCATGTGCCAGTGGAATACCGATATCGGCGTAGGCGAGCTCGCGATGGCTTTCTGGTACAAACTGTTCGCGAGGAATATTTTCAAGCAGTTCAAGGGTTTCTGGATCGAGCACGTCCCATGGGCGTATCTGCTGCTCGATCATGTTGAAACGTGCTTTCTCTTCAAATGCCGTGTTCATCGCCCGCTATCCTCGAAGTCATCAATCTGGTTTTAGTTATTCTGGTTTTAGCAACCTAGCCGCTCGACCTTAAATCTTAAAGGGGAGCGGAACCGTAAAGATTATTCGTTTTGGCGGGCGATGGCAAGTCAAGGTGCTTGATAGAGATATTGCTTAATGACTGTTAGTGAGGTGTAACAGTATGTTTTATATGGGAATATAGCGTTTTGATCTGCTTTGGTAGCTTGCATCTACGGCAGGTATCGTTTAAATTTGCGGCTTCCCGCTATCGCTCAGCAGGCCGTTTTATGCTTTACGACCTAATTAGGTGAGTGACCGGCGCTCCGTTGTATATTAAGGAAAGATTTTATGAGTGCGATCCCCGAAGAATTTTTGAGTCAAACCGCCCATCTGGAGCAGGACACGGTTTCGCCGTTTCCTAATTCAAAAAAAATCTATATTGAGGGTAGCCGCGCGGATATTCGTGTGCCGATGCGTGAGATTTCAGTCGGGGATACCACTATTGATGGTGGTGTTGAGCCAAATGTGGCGATTCGTGTTTATGACACCTCGGGCCCCTACACTGACCCGACGGTTTCGATTGACCCGCGCAAAGGGGTGCCGGATGTGCGTGCAGCGTGGATCGAGGAGCGCAATGATACCGAGCTATTGACTGATCTGAGTTCTGAATATGGCCGCCAGCGCGCTGCCGATGCCTCGTTGGATCACCTGCGTTTTGACCATATCCGCACTCCGCGTCGTGCTAAAAAAGGCCAAAATGTGTCGCAGATGCATTACGCGCGTAAAGGCATCATTACTCCCGAGATGGAATATGTGGCGATCCGCGAAAACATGAAGCTGGAAGAGGCGCGCCTCAACGGTGATGTCGATGTGGCAATATTGAACCAGCAGCACCCAGGGCAATCGTTTGGCGCTAGCGTGCCGGAAGTGATTACACCTGAATTTGTTCGTTCTGAGATCGCGCGTGGTCGCGCCATTATCCCTTCCAATATTAACCATCCAGAGCTGGAGCCGATGATCATCGGGCGTAACTTTCTGGTAAAGATTAACGGTAACCTCGGCAACTCGGCGGTCACCTCTGACATCGAAGCCGAGGTCGACAAAATGGTGTGGGGCATCCGTTGGGGGTCCGATACGATTATGGATCTCTCTACCGGTAAAAATATCCATGAGACACGCGAGTGGATCATTCGCAATAGCCCCGTGCCGATCGGTACCGTGCCGATCTATCAGGCGCTGGAAAAGGTCAATGGCAAAGCCGAAGATCTGACGTGGGAGATCTTCCGCGATACGTTGATTGAGCAGGCCGAGCAAGGAGTTGATTACTTCACGATTCACGCTGGGGTTTTATTGCGCCATGTACCGCTAACGGCAAAACGCCTCACCGGTATCGTTTCACGTGGTGGCTCAATTATGGCGAAGTGGTGTCTGGCGCATCATCAGGAAAACTTTCTCTACACCCACTTCGAAGATATCTGTGAAATCATGAAAGCGTACGATGTCTGCTTTTCATTGGGAGATGGCCTACGTCCTGGTTCGATTGCTGATGCCAATGACGAAGCGCAGTTTGGTGAATTAGAGGCGCTCGGTGAATTGACCAAGATCGCGTGGAAGCACGATGTGCAAACCTTCATTGAAGGGCCGGGTCATGTGCCGATGCATCTGATTAAAGAGAACATGGAAAAGCAGCTTGAGTGTTGTGATGAAGCGCCGTTCTATACCCTGGGGCCACTGACGACTGATATTGCACCGGGCTACGATCACATCACCTCCGGCATCGGTGCCGCGATGATCGGCTGGTACGGTTGTGCGATGCTCTGTTATGTCACACCGAAAGAGCATCTCGGTCTGCCAAATCGTGACGATGTGAAAGAGGGGATCATCACTTATAAGATCGCAGCACACGCAGCAGATCTTGCCAAAGGTCACCCCGGCGCACAGGTGCGTGATAACGCGTTATCCAAAGCGCGTTTCGAATTCCGCTGGGAAGATCAATTTAACCTCGGTCTGGACCCAGACCGCGCACGTGAATACCACGACGAAACCATGCCAAAAGATTCCGGTAAGGTTGCTCACTTCTGTTCCATGTGTGGGCCAAACTTCTGCTCAATGAAAATCACGCAGGATGTGCGTGACTACGCCGCGAAACAGGGCGTATCAGAGCAAGAGGCGCTACAGAAAGGAATGGAAGAAAAGGCTGTGCAGTTTGTTAAGGATGGGGCGGAGATTTATAAGAAGGCGTGATCTTTCTTTGAATGCTCGTTTGGAAAAACCGCCTTTGGGCGGTTTTTTTATGGCAGAGTGGTTAATTTGCATTAAATTGCTGATATGTTTCAGCTGGCTGGAATGGTAGAGTCGAGTATTAATGAATATTTAATATTCGGTTATGGTGTGTTGTTATGTGATAACCGTATGGTCGACTGCTTAGCATTTACGAGGGCAATTATGGTGTATCCAATTGAAAGAAAACTTGTAATTGCTGTTGCTTCAAGTGCTTTGTTTGATTTGTCTGAATCGGATAAAGTTTATCGCGATAGTGGGGAGGAAAAGTACAGGGAGTTTCAGCGAGAGAATATTGACCTAACTCTGAAAAAAGGTGTTGCATTTCCCTTTATAAGGCGGTTTTTAAATATAAATAACGTTTTTTCTGAACAGGAGCCTGTTGAGGTGGTTCTATTGTCGAAGAATGATCCTGAAACAGGTTTAAGAGTTTTTCGGTCAATACAGGAATATGGGCTGAATATTTCGAGGGCAGCTTTTATGGCTGGTAGGGCTCCATACGAATTTATCCCTGCCTTTAATGTGTCCCTTTTTTTGTCTGCGAATCCAAGAGATGTTAGGAGGGCAATCCAAGCTGGGTTTCCGGCGGGTACAGTTATGCCTTCAGAAATAGAAGATGATGAGCTTGATAACGAACTCCGTGTGGCATTCGACTTTGACGGAGTCATAGCTGATGATGAGTCGGAGACAGTCTATAAGAAATCTGATCTTGCCGCATTTAATGCACATGAGAAAAAGCATGTTGATGTTCCTCATAATTCAGGGCCGCTAGGTGATTTATTTAAAAAACTGGCATTAATACAAAAATTGGAAAGGAAGATGGAGTTGGAGAATGAGGGGTATGAGAGGATTATTCGTTCTTCTATCGTTACGGCTAGAGGGGCCCCATCGCACGAAAGGGTGGTGACCAGCTTGAGAGAGTGGGGTGTGAGAGCGGATGATACATTTTTTCTTGGAGGTATGGAGAAGCATCGAATTCTGGAGATATTAAAGCCCCATATCTTTTTCGATGACCAGAGAAGCCATTTAAAATCACCAGCTGGTAAGGTACCTATGGTTCATATACCCTTTGGCATAGCTAATGAAAGCAAGCCTAGTTCAGATAGCAGTTAATTCTGGATATCCGGCGACACAATATTTATATTCCAGTGATTTAAACATAGCTTCCCTCCCCTGGTTTTCATTGATTACACTTGTGGTGGGTACGAAGTGCTTGTTGATATTTGGTTGCGAGGTTGGGGTGCGAGTTATTGTTGTAGGTTTAAATCAGTCTGGTAGGCATGCGGCGGATTACGCTTCGCTAATCGCGCCCTACAAGAGCGGTGATTTAGTCAGTGCTGGATTGGAAGTAGTTATTGCTAATGCTTTTTAAAATCTCTTGATGTAAGCGAAATCACATCACATAAAAGAGAGGTGCAATTGGATTCACTTTTGATCCAAAAAGAAATTCTAATCAATGCGCCGATTGAAAGTGCTTTTGGTGGGTTAACTGCGACTGATGCGATACTTAGCTATTTTCCATTGACTGCTGTTGAGAGTGGCTGGGTTGTTGAGGTGAGGTGTTGTATCGCGGAGGAATCAATCGATTGTGTTAAGGCCAGTTGGTTGAAGTAATACTGTTGAATGGCCGTTATAGTGAATGGTTAAAGCTGTTGATGTGATAAGGAGTTTCGTGATGGCCTTTCTTGATGACGATGATTTGAAACGAATGCCTTTTAAATATTTGGGGCGGAATGTACTTATCAGTGATAAAGCATCGATATATAACCCGGAAGAGATTGAGATAGGCGATCACTCACGGGTCGATGATTTTTGTGTGATCTCTGGTAAGGTCTCAATTGGACGCAATGTCCACGTGGCTGTTTTTTGTAACGTGGCGGGAGGAGATAAAGGGGTTACGCTGGAGGATTTTTCTGGATTAGCCTATGGGTGTCACGTTTTTTCTCAGTGTGATGACTATAGTGGCGGAACGCTTACTAATCCAACAGTTCCTGATCAATATAAGAATGTCACAAAAAAAGCAGTTGTGATTGGGCGTCACTCCATTGTGGGTACTATGTCTATCATTTTTCCTGGTGTTGTGTTGGCAGAGGGAACATCGGTTGGTTGCTCCTCGGTGGTGACAAATTCTACTAAAGAATGGTCAATATATGTTGGTAATCCACCCAGGAGAATTGCTGCGCGTAAGCGAGACTTGTTAGCACTAGAGCAGCTTTATCTGGAAGATGAGCGTACGGCGAGTGATAAGCGTTAGCCGGGTGTGCGTGTGAATGATCTAGTGATGACGTATCAGGTTGGTGACAGCGCTTCACTGAGTAAAACTATTTCTGAAGAAGATGTGATGGTTTTTGCTAAATTGGTGGGGGATGATAACCCTGTTCATTTAGATGATGAGTATGCGCGCAATACCCGTTTTAAGGGGCGCATTGTACATGGGGCATTAGTCTCTGGATTGATATCGGCGGCGCTGGGAACCAAACTGCCGGGCCCTGGGGCAATTTATTTAAGTCAGCGAGTTGAGTTCTTACACCCCGTTCGTCCTGGGGATACGGTGACTGCCATTATCGAAGTCACGGATGTGCGTGTAGATAAGCCGGTGATTACCTTAAAAACCTATTGCGTGAATCAGGCCGATAAAATCGTTGTTGATGGTGAGGCGGTTGTGTTGCTTGATAGTGATTGATCTTTTTCTATTAGCGCGGTTTTTTTGCAACCAGGATCAGGCTGGCACCGAAACGCATCTGTTGTTTATTGCGCAGCTGTTTTAGCTCAGGTTTTAATATGGCGTTGATCAACCTGTGAGTGAGCGAATTATTTTTAGTATGAGCTTTGAGGCTGGCTTCGGTTGCTTCTTTTGTGATGCCCAGTTTGTATGGCAGGGCTCTTAACAAATAGATTGGTAGAGGCAATGCTCTAAAGAAACATGAGAAGTACTCAATCTCAAAACCTGCTGCCTTGACCGCCTCTTTAGCGCTTGTTGTTGTGTAGCGCCTGTAATGGCCCGCCAGCTTGTCTTCGTTTGACCATAGTGCCTGATATAACGGGACGGTGAGATAAAGATTGCCACCTGGTTTTAGCAGAGAGTACATTGCACTCAGGAACTCTGCGTCATTCTCGATATGCTCTATTACATCGAACAGGCCAATGGCAGGTAGTGATTCGTAATTGAGTCCGGCTGTTTCACTGGTCGCACAAATGATGTTTTTTATACCACGTTGTTTCGCATGCATCGCACCTGATTTGCTGGGTTCAACTAATGCAACATTAAACCCCTTGTTTGCAATATGAAGCGATACAAAGCCATTTCCTCCGCCAATGTCGAATATGGTTCCATTCTCTGCCGGTGGAAATGCGCTTATTACCGTGGTAATACAGTGATTACGATGCTGGAACCAGAAGGAATTATCCTCAATGGAAAAGCAGGCTTTGCTACCACCAGCTGGATAAGAGACGTTCTCAGATTCAGCACTATACCAAATGCCATTGGAGGATAGCGTGAGCCTTGTGCTTATTGATGCGATATCGATCATGTTTTCTTTTAACTGGTTATTTTTTGTGTTCTGCGTGAGCTTCCCCATGCGCATGTTATAAAAATAAGTATCGAAATAATTGAGATGACTGTGCCAAATAGTAGATTTGGGGTTTTATAGGTCAACTCAATCTCATGCTTTCCTTTACCTAGTGCTATACCTGAAAAACCAATATTAGCCTGTACAAGGTTTTTAATTTTTCCATTTACTTTGATATGCCAGCCTGCATCAAAAGGGATTGAGAAAAATAGAAATCGCGGTGCGTCTAGTTTAATTTCCCCACTGATATGATCGTTGTCAAAGTGTTTAATAGTCATGGTTGCTGTACGACGCTGGTTGATATCGGCAACGAATGAGTTAATGTCATAGCTAGAAGGGATCTCTTCTACTGGGTATGGTGGTAGTTGAGGCTGCGCTTGTTGATCTGTGCTGGTGACTATTGCTGCGCGCATCAGGGCAACGTACTTCTTTCCTTTGGGTAGTTTAAGAAATTCATCTTCAGTCATCACGTTTTCATATGTGAAGCCAAGCGGCAGGTGCAGTGTGTTGATTGCGATAAATACATCGCCAATTTTTTCTATACCCTGGATACCGTAGTTCATTAGGACTCTAAGGTGTTCGGGATCTTTTGTGATGAAGTATTTGACTGATGCAATACTTAATAGCAAGGGTGTATCTTTAAGGCCTTTTGCCCAGCGAGTAGAATTCTCATTTGTACCATCAATGATTTCCATTGCATCAAGGAATCGAATGTAGTTTAACTGGTTGAATGAGTGGTATGACGTTGTTCCAAAGTAACCGTGAACCTTTGAGTCGTTCATGCTTGAATGTATTGCAGGGCCTGAGCTATAAGACTTTTCGATGCGGTAGAAGCCAGCGTCTTTCTGTTTTATTTTTGCAATCGCCCCGACGCTGCTATCGTTGTATCCAGCCTTCCCATGGTATTCCTCTGCTGTGAGTGTGGGGCGGTTGTTTATCGTTTGCCATGAAAAACTGGTTAACTCAATGCAGACTAGCGATATCAGTCCTATTAGTGCCATTCCTTTTAACTTTGGTTTGCTTAGCAAGATGATAGAAAAAGCATAGAGTAAAAGGAAAGTGCAGATCATTAATGCCATTTTTTCATTAATGATGTTCTCTGCAAGTTGAGCGTCATATAGATATGGTGCTGCTATTAAAGAGAATAATATGATCAGGGTTGCAATTAGCAGGCGATTGTTAATGGCTCCTGATTTTATAATAATGTTGAATGCATGTAGCGAGAAGAAGAGCAGAACAAATGCCACGAATGCAGAAAACAATCGATAATAATCACCAGAAAATGCCCAGAATAGATGGCGGAAAAAAGGGAAAATAATGGGCAGTAAAAAAACAAGAAGAAACAGAAGGTAGCTTATTCGCTGGGGACGATTCAGATGGATGAATGCCTGCGGTGTTAATAGTAATGCCAGTAACCCACAGTAGAGCATTGGTGCTTCCAGGTAGTTGTACCAGCCGGTGAATCGGCTTCCAGTCCCGAGTAGGTCGCTTGAAAAGAGCCTGGCAATTACCGTTATGTTATGTTTCATTCCAGCTATCTGAAAAGGTGATTGGGATAGTAGTTGACCGAAGAGTGAGGCATCACCTGTCAGGCGTGGGCTGCTGATCATTTCCTGTATGTTTGCAATGAGAAATATTGCGCTGATACAGGCGCCTAATGTACCGAAAATGATGATCCAGCCAATCGTCTTTACGAGTTCTAGTGGTTTCCACTGGTGGTAGTGATAGTGGCGGAAGATGGTATAAGGCAGAATAAACATGGCATAGAGGTAGAGGTTGAAGGATATGTTTGCTGCAATTAATGCAATTCCGATAACTAAGTAATGCCAGATTCTATCCTTGATATAACGCTCTAGTGCATATAGAAGAAGCGCGAAATAGACGGCGTCAACAGAAAAGACATACCAGGTGCCGCCCAAAACCATAAAGCCAGAAAATGCGTACAACAGCCCGCCGAGAACTGCAGTTAAAGGTAAAAGTCCAAGTGTTCTCAGAAAGAGAAAAAAGAGCTGTGCGGCAAGAAAAACTTTAAGTACTTCCACGTAAGCAATGCCGTAGGCCAGGTTTTCTGAGCCTATCAGTATCAAAACTAATTCGAATGGATTGCCGATACTATGAGGAAAAATGTTTTGTCCCATGCCCTGGCTAAAAGACCAGCCTGGCCACCCTTCACCGCGTAGATAGTCGGCGAGGTGAATATACTTTGGATAGTAAACATTGAGTGTGTCACTACCAATGTCTTTATATAGAAATAGTTTTGAGAAGGTCAGGAAGTCCCAGTAAACAATGCCTGATATCAAAGCGGTTAATGTTAATAACAGCAGTATGCCTTGTCGATGCGATAGCTTTAATAAAAAGTTATTCATCCAGGTTTCCAGTCGGGTTCTCAGTCAGGTTGATATGTTGGCGGTGAATGGTTTTATTACCCGGTTGACAATATTTTTTTGTAAATTGCGACACGGAAAATCAATGACCTTTGGTTTATGTGCTAAAAAAGGTTTTAATTTCATTGGTGATCCGGAGTATCGTCTTGTCATCTAGTTCGTAGTAAAAGGGCAGTCTTATCAGACTGGCACTGACTCTCTCTGTTACAGGGAGCATGCCTGCTCGATAGCCAAGTGATTGCCCTATGGGTGATGTGTGTAAGGGCACGTAGTGGAAGACGGCATGTATGCCCCGGTCTTTAAGGTGCTGTAGTAGTGATTTCTGAACGCCTTCATTTTCCACTAAAATGTAAAACATATGGTAGTTGGTTGTGCATTCATCGGGAACGTATGGAAGACGCAGTATGCCTCGCTCAGCAAGTGGCATTAATAACTCAGCGTATTGAGTGTAGATATGGCGTCGTCGAGCCGTGATCATATCTATGTTTTCTAGTTGCGCATAGAGAAATGCGGCAAGGATGTCTGATGGCAAGTATGATGAGCCAACATCAACCCAGGTATATTTGTCTATTTCACCTCGGAAAAATTGACTGCGGTTTGTCCCTTTCTCTCGAATGATCTCTGCTTTTTCGATGAGCGTCTTATCATTAATAATCAGGGCCCCACCTTCGCCACAGATAAAGTTTTTTGTTTCGTGAAAACTAAATGTGCCAAGGCTCCCCATCGTTCCCAGGAAACGGTTTTTATATTGTGCATTAACCCCCTGGGCCGCATCTTCAATGATGTGCAGCTGGTTTTTTTTTGAAATACGTTCAATTTCATCCATATTGCAACTAATGCCAGCATAGTGAACGGGTACGATTGCTTTACTTGCGGGGCTGAGTAACGGCTCGATTAATCTTTCATCCATGTTG
>Ga0316207_10003546_pt1 | contig 14351 bp, 13 predicted proteins | sample 6weekpyrite_MG_FD_204943 | JGI IMG/M metagenome (GOLD analysis project Ga0316207, IMG submission 204943) | Microbial mat bacterial communities from mineral coupon in-situ incubated in ocean water Damariscotta River, Maine, United States -... | ecosystem: Environmental > Aquatic > Marine >... | reverse complement strand
TTACCCGAATACCTGCTTCTGCGCAGGTTTTAATCGCCTCAATGGCCTCCTCTCTGGGTGGATCAATCATGCCAAACAGTCCTAACAAAGTCAGACCATTCTCCACATTTTCAAACTCGAGTTCCATATGCTCATATTTTATTGACTTTCTAGCAATGGCCAGTATTCGCTGCCCTTGTTGCGCCATCGCTTCAATTTGTTTTAGCCAGTAATCCTTATCAATTAACTCATCACCATTTATAGTTTTCTGGTGAGCACACATTTCCAATATATCTTCAGGCGCTCCTTTTATAAAAATAAATGCTTCACCATCATGGCTATGATGAAGCGTAGCCATAAAACGATGCTCGGATTCAAAAGGGATAAGATCCGTGCGCGGATATTGTTTACTCTCAGTTTCAATATCGAGTCCAGCTTTTAAACCAGCGACGAGTAAGGCCCCCTCCATTGGGTCACCATGTACCAGCCATTCATTGTTGCGTTTTTCTAGCGATGCGTCATTACAGAGCACCGCGGCCCGAGCCACCTCATGTAAATACGGGCGGTCCTCTAAAAGCGCATCTCTGTTATACAACAGTATTCCTCCATGGGGGTCATATCCCGTACCACTTATCTCAAACTGGTTTTTAACACTGGCAATTGAGCGTACGGTGATTTCATTTTTTGTCAGGGTGCCGGTTTTGTCCGAACATATCATGGTTACTGCGCCAAGTGTTTCAACCGCAGGAAGTTTGCGAATAATGGCATTACGCTTAGCCATACGTTGCACACCTATGGCTAAAGTAATCGTCATAATCGCGGGTAAGCCTTCAGGAATTGCTGCCACCGCCAAACTTACTGACGCAAGAAACATATCTGCAAAAGCATAATCCCGTATCAGGGAACCGAAAGTAAAAGTAATAATGGCAATCCCAAGAATCGCTAAGGTTAACCAGCGACCAAACTGAGTCATTTGATGCAGTAAAGGCGTGCTTACTTTCTCTACATCAGATACCAGTTCACTGATACGTCCAATCTCTGTCAATGCACCGGTTGCAACCACCACACCCGCCCCCTGACCATGGGTAACCAGGGTGCCCGAGTATGCCATACAAAGATGATCGCCTAACACAGACTGTTGTGACACAGGGCTAGTGACTTTCTCTATAGCTAATGATTCGCCGGAGAGCACTGATTCCAGAATCTGCAAACCTTTAACTCGAATCAGGCGCAGGTCTGCTGGTACCTTATCCCCCGATTGCAGCATTACTATATCTCCGGGCACCAGCTCTTTAGCTTGTATGGTTATTTGCCGAGCATCGCGTAACACCAATGCATTTGGGGAAAGCATCTGGCGAATGGCCCGCAAAGCATTTTCGGCCTTGCCTTCCTGCACAAAGCCGATCAACGCATTAAGAAAAACAACGGCTAGAATTACACTGGCATCAACCCAATGTCCCAGGGTGGCAGTGACGGCACTGGCTACAATTAACACATAGATCAGTACATTATGAAACTGATATAAAAATCGTGCTAGTGAACTACGTGTTCTCGTTTCCGGAAGTTGATTAAATCCGTGTTTAGATTGTCTGGTAACGACTTCATCCTGAGACAGGCCATTTTCTGATGTCTTAAGTAATGTTAAAACTATTTTAAAACTAATACTATGCCAGTTTTTTGAAGACGATTTTAAATTAGCTGATAAGCCATTGTGGCCTGTAGATTGATTAACAATACGGTGAATGATTAATAATCCTACAACCAGCAAAATGATTAGCACAATCAAGATTATCAGCCAATCTATGGCTACAAGATCAAATTGCCAGTTAAAATCGCTAAACATCTGAACACCTTAATACTGTGAAAAGACTTCATTTCTAAACCAGCATAACAAGTCTGTTACAAATTTTAATTGATCAATCTCAGGTCTTTCTACTGATTAGACTGTAGCTCACTTCGCCTATATTTTAGGACAGGAAATTTTGCCACATGTTCCCTCATTTACATCTGGCATTTTTGTTATTTCTAACAAGCTTTTCTGAATATTTAAATCATTCGGTGACAAGTTGTTAGCACAGATTATGGCTTTGGTCGCCTCTGCAATGCAGTTTTTTGCTGCCAATGCATAAGCCAGATTATTCCAGGCTGTTTCATTATTTTTTCTAAGTTTAAGTTCACGCTTAAACACAGAAATAGCATTTTCATAATTGCCCGCCATAAACTCTGCATTAGCTAAAGCCATTAATGCTATTGATTTGTCAGGCCATTTTTTAGCAGCTTGCCTAAAAGCATTTAAAGCATGATTTTTATAGCCCGATTTATGAAGATCATGACTTGCCTGTGTATAATTTACAGGCTTAGCTGTAGCAGGAATGTCACCGGCTCGCAATAAAACATACGCCCAGTATTTTGCTCTTTCCCAGGTACGCTCAAATGTAGAAAAGCTTATTTTATATCTGGGTATAGTTCCAGAATGTAATATTAGCTCAGATTTATTTAAATCATAACCAATAACAACCGCATAGTGCCATTGTGGCCAATATTCTAAAGACAGGTTTTGAAAAACCAGTACAGGATTACCTTGATTAATTTCTTTTACTAGCGCACTGAGCTTTGGTTCTAGTTGATAACTTAATAAACCATAACTACGCGCTGTAGCAATCATTTCTAGTTGCAAACTACCTTTACGCTGAGGAATATAGACCTTGTCAATTAAATCATCAGGGGTAACAATAACCCCCTGATAATCAAGCATTGTTGCCAGTGCAGCGGGACCACATTGAAATTCATGCTGAGAGAAAAAAGTAACTTGATTAAGTTCAACCTGGTGTCGAACACCCAGGGGTGGAGACTCTGCTAACTTTAAAGTTTGTGGTGCAGTTGCACAGCCGGAAAGTAAAACCGATATAAAAATACCAGACAAAAATCTGGTATTGATGTAACAAAACATTATTAATGTGTTATCTATTTATTAATATTTTTTACAAATGGAAATACATCAGTGGCACCTAGCATATCGGTAATCACAAGAACAATAAAAACAGTTAACACTATACCAAGCACCCCACTCCCTGCAGGTAACTCTTCTATTTTCTGAGTTAATTCAGCAAGCTCAGCTTCATTCATCTGACTAACACGAATTTTTGCTGAAAATGGATCGACACCCATAGCGATTAGCTCCTGTTGAACCTCCTCACGATCTAGCATTTTCACAATCTGCTTAACTGAATTCTCATGTTGATGTCGATTTAATAAATCATCGTTGCTCAGCATAGCAGCTTGAACGGGTATTATCTGAAAACTGAGTATTGAAAGAATTAAAACGTAAGACACTTGTTTTTTAATACGTTTAAGAAAACACATTAACATAACCTCAATGGTTTTATAAAAATTATAGTTTATCTCACTGCTGTTCCGTTAACAGAAATAATTTTATATTTAAAGCGTATTGTGGCCAATAAAACCTGACCACTACAACTCTCATTACAGCCTGTTCGAGACATGAATTGGGATACCTGCTGCCATATAATCACAAGGCACACCGTAAACCTTCCCTGGTGGCTCGACACCCGCGTCCATGCGGGTGACGATATTAGGCAGGCATCCGCAACTCATGTCTCTAGTGGTTAACGGGGCAGCAGTGAGTTTATCTATATTTCTAGTAAAAAGTAATCAGGTTTAATGAGTAAATATAACTGGAATAATTTGAGAGACCAAAGGGTTTATTACATTAAAAAACCAGTCATAATGATCACCAGGTCACTGGAGGTAATGAAAGTAGTTCTTCAATACCATCATCAAAGTCATTATCACTAAATTGTTGTGGATCACTGTTAGGGTATGCCGAATCAACTATTTTAAACCTGAAACCCTGACGTCCAATATCAATATCAGGATACGCATATTCGAGTAAATGAACAACCGATGTTACATGAACCTCGTTGCACTCATATTTTTCCATTACTTTACGGAGAGCAACAGACGGCTTTAAGCATCCACCCAGGATAAACTCCTTAAAATCACCATATGCTTCCTTAGGAAGATCATCTAAAGGCTTCATATCAATGAGTGTCAAGTTTGGTTTATTAGTCATTTCAGGATCTCAAATCCTCTTTTTTCTTACACCAGTGTACTTCAATTTCTTTCCATGAACCTTTAGGGTATCCCACATCAAATGCTTCTACATGTTGATAACCTAAGCTTTCCATTAACCCTTGCGACCATTTCTTCTCAATTTCTTGTGGTGTCATTTTTGCATTTATACCCTGTATAAAACGCGCTTTGTTGTCATTAATATATTTATTAACGATGTTACTGGTTCCATGAGCATTTTCCATGGCAGTTATAAGCTTTCTTAATTCATCGTTTGCCCTGAAACAATTTACATAGGTTCTTAAAGTTTCATTTTTAGGGTGATTGGCATATGAACGAATATCCCAATATATATATGGCCAACCCCCTACCGGATGACGGGGTTTATAATATCCATATAGGTATGCTGCTCTAGTTCCATGAAATTCAACGGCGTACTCCAATATTGAAGAGTCATATCGACATGGCGTTAAACCATCACGTTTGCGTTTAGCTGTTATAACCAGTCGATCCTCTTTAACTTGAACAGCTTTAAAATTGAGCGTAAACCAGTTGTTATCCGCCTCTATTTCAACGGTTTTACTAAAATCATTGTCATCAACCATCTGTTGTAAAGGATCTACAAAATCTTTAAATCCTTCCTGACCATCCTTCTTTATTAGCCCTATTTTTTTTAATATAAAATCTTTATTTGACATGCCATATCTCCATTTTCATTAGAAGCAACTATTTCTTGTAACACTCTACTCTAATTTTGATTATAATAAATTAAAACCTTGAAAATTCTACCAAAAGCGCAAGAATAAGACCATGTTAACTAGTTGTTTTATCTCTAAATTGGGCTCAAAAACTCACTTTTGCTAGTCTTTCACGCAACTTTACTCCTTTAACCGAAGAGAATCGGTAGCAATTCTTCAGCCTTGCCCAGGTACTCCTCTTTGAAAGCCTGATTAGGTGGTGACATTGGGTCAATATTGATACAAATAGTTCTTGCTCCTGCATACTCCGCTGAGCGAACAAAATTAGCGGCTGGATAGACTGAGCCAGAAGTGCCAATAGATATAAACAGGTCACAATCTCGAAGTGCACGCTTAACAAACCAGTCTTTACCCCCGGGTATCATTTCACCAAATAAGACAATGTCAGGACGCAAGGGATGATTACATTCTGGACACAAAGGCACTTCATTTAAATATGACTTATCATCTGCATAGGGCTCCAGGCTGCATTTCGGATTAGCGCATTTAGTCAGGTGAATAGTACCGTGTAATTCAATCAGGTTTTGACTTCCAGCTTGTTGGTGAAGACCATCTACATTCTGCGTGATTAAAGTAAACTCCTGTGAAGCATTGAGATTTTTCTCCAGCTCAGCCAGTACAAAATGCGCTGTATTGGGTTTTGCATTTTTGAGCTGCTCTCTAAGCGGTCCGAATAATTCCCATATTCGATCAGGATGATCTGTTAAACGATCAACATGTCCATACTCTTCAACATCAAATTTATCCCAGACCCCACCTTCACCACGATATGTATGTAAACCAGAAGCAGTAGAAATACCCGCACCCGTTAACACAATAATTTGTTTATATTGAGAAACATCAATTTTCATCAAAGTGAACCCTGTTTTGTAAACATACTTTACCAATAACTAAATATATTAAAGCCTGATAATGATGATGTATTATAATGTTATTTGTGTATTATGTAGATAAATATATTTAAATTGCTCCCTGTGCACTTTTCCTGTGGAGTTCGAATAGAGTTTTCATTATATATAGAACTATGTAACCCTTAAATTAGCTAGTCAATTAACTTAAAAACATAATAAAACATGAAATTATTTATACAAATTTTTATAATTACCTTCAGCATAATAAATATAAAATTAACAATAGCCGATACAATCAAACTCGATCAACCACCCGCTTCATTAGCGCAATGGTATAAACCAGCTAATAAACGTCAGGTCTGGTTACACACTATGTTTAAGCTACGTCGTGAAATGCAGGCAATGAGAGAATATGCAGAAGATGAAGATGGCAGTAGTATGCAAAAATGGCTGGAAGGATTTGATAAGCATTATAAAAAAATAGCAGAAATGGTACCCGAATGGAAAGATAAAATTAAGCCCCGGTTATTATCTGACCTTAAAGCATTCACCAAAAACGAAGACTTTTATCATGTTGCTTTAACGCTTAATAAAATTCGTGACACCTGTGATAGCTGCCATAAAGATTACCAGTCACAGGTAACTACACTTTATCGCTCTCCAGATTATAGCAAAATTCGAATTAATGATATCGATGGTAATCCGCAGAACATAGAAAATAACATGCAGGACTTATCCATGTTTGTTAATCGAATTTTAATTGCACTGGCAGATGGTGATAATAAGAGAGCTTTAGCCGCCGGAAAAAACCTTGATTTACAATTAGAAAATTTGAGTGAAAGCTGTACTACTTGCCACAAAGACGATAAGTACCCTCAACAACGTATACTAGGTAAAAACACCAGAACAAACCTTAAAAAACTACAGAATCACATTCGACAAGGCCAGATAAAAGACAGTCAGAAACTCATGGGAGAAATTGCAGTAACGGTTTGTTCCCGTTGCCACAATACACACAGAATTATTTCTGATTTACGAAAAACATTAATGCCCGGGAAAACCACCCAGTAGCGCATTAATTGTAAGTTCTTATAGTCTACATTCAATGGTCCGCCCAGAGAATGTATAATTTTATCTGTGCAAATAACACACCGGGGGTCTATTTTGCATGCACGATTAATGATGAAATCTTCAAGATAATCCAAACCCTGTCTTTTGAGATAACTGGATCTATACAACCCCCCTATTTCATTACGGGTAAACAAATATAATTAAACTGTAATCCAGGTTTAATTCGCTGCCAACTTTCTACAAATCCTCTATAATGGACATAATTTTATTCAAGCAATCCCTATGACCGACATCCAGCAGTACAAACTAGTAGAAACCCAGCTACAGGAAAAAATGGAAAATGGCACTACACGTTGCCATTTATGTCTGTGGCGCTGCAAAATTGCCCATGGCCAACGGGGTTTCTGCCAGGCACATGTAAATCGCAACGGCACACTTTATAACCTCTCCTATGGCATTCTCTCCTCTATTGATATAGACCCGATTGAAGACAAGCCCATTAAACACTACCGCCCAGGTACTCGAGTAATGTCAATAGGAAGCTATGGCTGTAGCTTTCGTTGCGGCGGCTGTCATAACCTTGATATCTCCTGGGGCGTAGAGGCACTGGATGATCTGGCTAAAGGCCAGTCCAAAGAGGCCTGGGTGTCCCCTGCATCATTAATAGAAACCGCGCTTAAAGCTGATGTTCAGGGAATTGCATTCACCTACTCTGAACCCGCGGTATGGTTAGAGTATGTGATTGATGTAAGTAAGCTAGCCCATGAAGCGGGCTTATATACGGTGTATGTATCAAATAGCTATATCACAGATGAAGCACTGGCCTTAGCTGCGCCCTATATAGATGTACTGTGTTCTGACATAAAAAGCATGCGGGATGAATTTTATCAGGACATCTGTCGTCCGGCTGAAGTTAAACAGATACTGCACTCAATTAAAAAAGCACATGAATTAGGCATACACGTTGAAACCCGCACCAACATTATACCCGGTAAAAACGATAACCCGGAAGAGCACTATGAGATCGCTTGCTGGGTGCGTGATAATCTAGGTGCCGATAGCCCGTGGCACATCACGCGCTTTTTTCCTGCCTATAAGTTAAGCCACCTGCCACCCACACCGGAAGATGCATTATTTGAAGCAGAGACAGCAGCCAAACGTGCCGGTTTAAAGAATATATATGTTTATAATGATAAGGGCTGTGATTGTGCCACGGAGAATCGCCCTATTGAGTTTTACCTGAACAGTAGTTCAGAAGATATCCACCAGATTAAACAGTGTGCCGCCAGTTGTTGTGGTGATGAAGGCATTTTGTTAAAAAAATACGAACAGAATTTATAAGGTTACTATTTATGAGAAAAGTATATTGCGCAGTATTACAGATTGAAGCTGAAGCTCTCGATAAAGTGCCGCACCCGGGTGCATTAGGTCAGAGAATTTACAATAATGTTTCAAAAGAAGGCTGGTCACAATGGCTGCAACGTTTAACAACCATCATAAATGAAAATGGTTTAAATACGGCAGATGTTCGTAGTATAGAGCTGATTGAAAAACACATGCTGGGCTTCTTTTTTAGTGAAGGTGACCATGGACAGGCACCTGCTGGATTTAATGCGGGCGGCGGAGGTAAAAAATAAATAATTTTTCACTGCTGTCCCGTTAACCACTAGAGACATGAGTTGGGAATACCTGTATAAGACCGTCACCCGCATGGACGCGGGTGTCGAGCCACCAGGGAGGGTTTTACGGCGTGTATTATACAGGTATTCCCAACTTATGTCTCGATCAGAGTGAAATAATCTTTAAACATAATCTAGTTTCTTTTAACGGGACAGCAGGGCTGTGAAATATTAATAAGTTTATTCGGACAGGAATTGCTTTATTTTAACTTCTAGCTTTTCATTCTCTGAAGCTCTAAAACCTTTATGTGAATAAACAATATCGCCATCTCTGTTTATTAAGTAAAGGCTCGGCACGACTGAAACTTTATATGCTTTAGGCACATCCCCTTGCGGATCATAAGCAATGCTAAATTCAGCAGGAATTATTTTTAAGAACCGGGCGGCTTTTTCATAGTCGGTATCAAGATTAACGGCAATAATTTTAAGCCCTTCTTTCTCGTATTTTTTTTTCATTTCATTCATAAAGGGAAATGACTGACGACAGGGAACACACCAGGAAGCCCAGAAATCAAGATATACAAGTTTTCCCCGATAGCTGGATAGCTCAACTATAGATTCATCGCCCTGCAAATTAAAGTCAGGTGCTTTTTTTGCGTAAGTTATATTCGATAGTGAAATAAAAATGAACGCCACTAACAAACCTCGAAGATAAAGTTTGTTTTTATTAGTTATATCCACAACTGCTCCGTTAACTTATAACGTGGAGTTACCTTAAGGTAGTGCATCAAGTACTTCCTGTAGCTTTCTGCCATCTTTGTAATCCTCGTTCATTTGTACAATAGACGTATTATCAATAACAATTGTTGTACCCATGGTAGCGTTATATAAGTTTGTCATCGTGTGATTAATGTCATCTACCAGCACATTAGAATTACCATAACCATTACTTAATTGTGCAGCACGGGCCACACTTATCATGCCTGATACATAATCAACAAAATAAAATTTCACGTCTGGGTAATTCGGAATTGTGTTTTTTCGCATATGAGTCATATGACTATCACAAACCGGACACCACATGGTGAAATAAAGTACTATTGCATCTGATCCAACAAGCTCAGCCGACATCACAACAGTTTCGTTCAAAGTATCAAAACTTGCAAAATCAGCTGCTGTTTCACCCGGATGGTAACCGATAGTCGTTGCATCAAAATCACCACGCCTATCAGAATCGGATGGATTAATATCATCAAGCAAATCAGCACAGGCTGATAAATGAAATATTAAAACAAGCAATAACAATCTAAGGAATAACATAACTAACTCCTACCGTAATCGTATCTGTCGCAGGAAAATTAGAACCCAGACCATCACTTGTTGGTAAGTGATTAAAAGACATCCTAACTATCCAGTCCTTTGCCATAGTGGAATAGGCTAAAGCAAATGAAATAGACTGGGTTTCAAAGCCTGAAGTTGTATCTGTTGCACCATTTATACTTGCCTCATCTTCTTTTAAATTAGCATATGTGAGTGTGTACGTTAATGTGTCTAGCTCTTCCAGTGTTACACTATAAGAAAATGCTAACGACCCTGAGAAACGATTTCCCAGTTGTCTTTTATAGGGCTCAACAAAACTCCCATATTCCTGGTTCACATCACGTTCCAGATATATGCCGTATGAAAGACTCAGCGTCAGCCCCCACGGAAAAACAGTTTTGTCCATTAACATATTCGCATCCAGGCGATAAAAACCACGGCCGGTTATATCGAAACTATTTCTCACATCATCATAGGGCGACACACCGGTTGGTATGGTGAGACTTGCACCAAAGTAAGCAGCGGGTGTTAAATCTTCCAGGCTATTAACTGCATATACACATTTTATATCATCAAAATTTTCATACCAGAATCCTAACGTTGCATCTCCTGGTCCATTTGTTTTAGAACTCAAACCAGCATACTGATTATCATTCCATACATAAGGTAATATAAAACTGGCCTGCCAATTAGGATTAATTCGTAATGCATAACCGGGGGTTATTCTGAGCTGATTCAAATCTGAACCCGGTGGATCATTAATATGCTCACCTTCTTTATTCCAGAATCCATGATACTGCTCATAGCCAATAGAAATATCATACATGCTACTAAAGAATTTTGGCAGTACAAGTGTAGCGGCACCGCCTCCACCACAACAAGAAGCAGCCCATATAGAAGTAGTGAAAAAAAAAGTGCCCCCCATAAGGAGGGCAATAAGAGCCTGCGACTTGTCGCAGGTAGGGGTTGTTTTTAAACTTGACACTTAAACAGCCTACATACCTCCAGGTGTTATTGTGAAGATAGAATTAAGACCTGCTGCTGTTCCATCAGAAGTTTTTCTTTCTCCATTTACAGTTAACTCAACTTCAACCTGATTGGCTTCACCATTGTTCAAAGGCAAACTAATGTCCCAGGTGCCATCACCATTATCATTTGCGGCAACTGAACCTCCAGAATTAACTGAAACATTAACGCCAATACTATTTATAGCTAACGGAATTCCGCCCATACCTGACTGTAAAGTATTACCATCAATAACAGCAGGAAAGCTCATCATGGATTCCTGTGCTGCAATAAACATCGTAAATGTATAGGGCCCGCTACCCGTTAAACTATCTTTAAAAATAAAGTAATCGCGGCTCACATTCATTCCCATCATATCTTTAATTTCATCCGCCTGACCTTTAAGTCTACTTCTAGTTGTATCACCCATTGCCATTTTTACAGATGGGTAAAAATGAGCCACTTCCCCCGCTACTGTAAATTTTAAATCCCAGTAACCCATGGATGTACCGTCCATCATTTGTGAGGCCATCAGATAATAAACATTAACTGTGTATAAACCATTTGCATCTTCACTAACTGCGGCGGCTGGCATTGGTGTGCTATGGGTCATAGTCGCCATATTCATCATTGGCATGAGCATCGGCATTAACCCGGTAACATCTTCACCGGTACTTCGATCAGTAATATGAATCTGGAATGTTGACTTACCTTCCATAGCACCCATCATACCTGTCTGTTTATACTCAATTCGATAAGAATCTGTTAAGGCAATTTTTGAAAAAGGTAGACTACCAATTTGTGCATTATTTAAATCTGTTTCGTTATAACCACTAGAGTGAAAATTTACCAGTGCGTTTGAAAAACGATTTTGAATGTTGGCACTCAAGGTAACTCCTGTTGTACCAATATCAACACTATTCGATGCATTAATACCATCCAGAACATCGTCAGATAAATCCTCAGCCAGGGCTGCAAACATTGCAAACTGGTCGTTCTGTGATAAACCTAAGTCCATAGCCAGTTGACTAAATGCGGCAGCGCGAAATCCAGCCAGCTTAGATTCTTCACTAGCCTCTGAATCTGTAAGCGTAGCATCAACAGGTATAATAGAAACATCCGGGCTATAACCAAATGCATTAGCAAAAGCTTCCTGTGCCTGGCTTATCGTTTTACTATGATTCATAACAAGATTTGCAATAATAGTTGAACCCGGTGTTGCACATATACTATCGCCGTCATTTAAAGAATTGGCAGGCGCATATGCAAACATCTCTCCCGCAACTCCATTATTACCCGTAGCTTCATCTGTAAAGGTTCCCCCCGTAGATTTTACAATCAGATCCTGATTCAAACTGCTATTAGGTACATTGAGTGTGTACTGACCAGTAGAATTTGTATTTACCGGACCCGCCACTACATTACCATTACCATCAACGACACTTACCTGTGCACCATTAACAGGCGCAGCAACAATAGTGCCGCTGATACTGGCATCGGTAGAACTATTACTTGAGCTACTGCTACTGCAACCTGACATAAGACCCAGGGAACAACTAACCGCTAGTGCGAGTGGCGCTAATGCATATATCTTCATTCGGAACAACCTTTCACTTTTTGTAATTAAAATATTTTTCTATGTACATGAAAACAACTCACATATAACTAAATATGTTGTAGATTCATCAAAAAACTAAACTCTGTAACCTTAAACATATTTACACTATTAACCTTAGCATGATGTTATCAGTTACACAGCGTAGTGCGACAAAAAGCCGCAGCTTGAAATGTGCACGAGTTTTAGTAACTAATAAATCACCTACTAGTATCGTAGATGAAAAAAAATACTTTTCAGACACTTTGCTAGTTACAACGTCATAACTAAGCAAAAGTATGATTAAAAAACATTAAATATTTTTTATTTTATTAATCTAGATCAAAGTTTTTTCTCATTAGTAATTTTTATTTAAAATCATAAAGAAACAGCTTTTTTGGGTGACTTTTGATTATTCTCCATAATCGTGTGTGACTAATTGTCACACCACACTCTTTAACTGATGGCATCATGATAAAGTTGCTTTGATAAAAAAATGGATTATCAATATTTCTTTTCAAAATTAAATTTGAATTGATAAATAAAAACTATTAAAAAAGGCTGGCAGAATGAAAAGCAGTATATTGAATAAACATTTAATCAACAGGTTTAGCTTAATAACAAATTATAAAAAAAATATTTTATTAACAAAATTATTAGTTATTTCCTGTTTATTAATAACAGGTTTTCAACTTCAAGCCCAGACTATATTACACCCTGCTATTCCAATATTAGATAATCAGGGTGCACATGTGCTTGATAGCGGAAAAGCCTATAGCGCAAAAATGACCTGCGGTACCGGTGGTTGTCATGATTATAATTCCATCACCTCTGCTTACCATTTTGATATGGGTCGAAGTGAAGCCCGTGATGATTTCGGTAAAAATCATGGCATATCAACACTCGTCTCACCGGGATACTTTGGTGGCTACAACTGCATGGGTGGCAGCAACCCGGATACGCTGGCAAGTAAATCAAATGCCAGTGAAACAGATTTTAATGACAAAGGAACTGCTGGCTGGATACAACGCTGTTCAAGTTGTCATGCTGGTGGCGGATGGATGGAAAAAGATCGTAATGGTAAGCGTTATGATAAAACAGATCCTGCAACCGTCGCACATCTTGATGGCGATTATTTTAATCGAGGCACGGATGAAAAAAATCAGCCGGCTTCACTTGATACAATTACACAATGGAACTGGAAGAAAAGCGGTGTTGTAGAAGCCGACTGTTTTATTTGTCATGCTGATTCCACAGCAATGATTAAAACAGATCCACAGTTAACCGTAGCTGGCTCCAGTAAAGCGCTAAGTCACTCCTCTGACCTGCGCAACACCATGCTTATTGACAGTGGTCATTTTGCTTATGCGGGAACTGCCGTTCTTGAATTTCTTAACCTTAATAATACCAATGACCCAGCTAATGATAAAACCCTGCTGACTTTCGACCGTGACACTGCTTCTGAGAATGCTGTGCATATGAGAACCAGACCCAATTATGCGCTGAATCTTGATGCTAATGAAAAACCCATACTCAACTGGAATGCGGATGCCTTTGATGCAAAGCGTAAAGTCGCAATTCCCATGCTGCGTTTTCCTGAAAATGAAAATTGCATGAACTGTCATCGCACCAGCAATTCACGTCGTGGTTTTTATGGTTTTGGTGAAGATGCAGCAGCCACTTATGATGAAGACGGCATACTCCAGGAGGATTATCAGGATGATGTACACAAAGGGTTAACCTGGTCTGAAAATGGAGAAGAGCGCGCCATTGAAAATTGCAATTCATGTCATTCGAGGAATTTTTATAAACCAGGGCATAGCAATGTAGATCTGGATGCTAATCATAATTTTCTTAAGGGAAATTCTGATATGGATCTACGTAATGACAAGGATTACAACCCTAATGCATTGAGTTGTGTGTATTGTCACGATACAGCAGAAAACCCGGCCATTCCATCTGGGCAGGACAGCATGCTTAATGCGCATCTTGAAATATGGAAAGCGAATGGGGACATGTTTGGATATACTGCAGATGCATTAAGCCGTGTTACCCAGACACA
>Ga0316207_10003545_pt1 | contig 14352 bp, 13 predicted proteins | sample 6weekpyrite_MG_FD_204943 | JGI IMG/M metagenome (GOLD analysis project Ga0316207, IMG submission 204943) | Microbial mat bacterial communities from mineral coupon in-situ incubated in ocean water Damariscotta River, Maine, United States -... | ecosystem: Environmental > Aquatic > Marine >... | reverse complement strand
TAGCGCTTCAACAATATCAGCGAATTCACGGCTTGCCACAGGCTGGCTAACAACTGAGACCATACCACCCCGCTGTCGTTGCCGTTGCGTATCTTCATTATCGCCAAAAAAAAGCCAAGCCGAGGCCCCAACGAGCGCAAGCAATATAAAGCCTAGTATCAGTCGACCTGGAATCACGAAATTCCCCTTTTAAATGCATCGCTCTTTATAAAACTACATTTCACCAAAAACTACACGTCGCACACACATAAAGATACATTCTATCCCATGTGTTCGGTACACGGACGCGCATTGCGTTGCCATATGTGACAAAATTTGATCGCGAGCAACAGCTATATCACCTAAAGATTACCTAATTCAGAATCTGTTTCGCCCCAAGCTTTTTCCACATATCTTTCAAATGCATTGCCTATTTTTGCCGTCGCCTCCGGCATTTTGGAAACTGGTCGAAAAAGCGCCACCCGTCGACAATAGCTAAACCCACGTAATTTAGACGCGCTCACTCTATCATCTACCAAACTCTTCGGCACAACTGTACCGCCGAGCCCTGCCGCCACCATCGCTATTGCCCGGCTATCATTTGGGGTCCTGTATACTAAGCGTGGCCGCACGTTATTGTCCGTAAAATAACGACTGGTTTCAGACAAGACCTCACATCGGCTACGCACAATCATATACTCTTCGCGCAAATCCGAAGCGGAAACGATTTCTCGGCCCGCCAACTTATGAGTGCGAGGCAAAATAAAGCAATAGTCTTCAGTGCTTAATTCTATAACGCGCGCTTCAGATTCACCGCGGTACAGTGTTAGGGCATAGTCCAGACTACGATCATCCATGCGATTTACGAGCTCTTGCTCGCTACCATCTGTAATTTCAATGGTCGCTTGCGGAAATGCTTCTCTAAACCCCGCGAGTAGCGATCCAACGGCTCGATTTGACAATGTGGTCAACACACCTAGTCGCAGCACGGGCGTGCTTTCAGCTTCGTCAAGTGATTGCAGAGCCAAATTGCATTCATGCAATATTGCTTTGGCCCTAGGTAAGAATCGCGTGCCAGCGTCGGTTAAAAAAACGCGGCGGTTCGTACGCTCAAAAAGCAATTGTCCAACCTGTGTTTCCAGCTTCTTTATGCCCGCAGATAATGTTGGCTGGGTCACAAATGTCCTGTCAGCAGCACGTGTAAAACTGCCGGTTTCAACAACAGCCAAAAAATAACGTAGCAAATAAAGGTCCATCATAGACGACATCTATCAATTATATTTTCAACATCAATTTTACCAATAACACCCTTCGGCGTATATTGCCAACAGTGATGGGCACTTTGATTCCGCTGGGGCAGACGGGGCGGCAAATACTCAAACAGTATATTTACGAGACGGGTTTATGACAGTTCTTCAATCCAGCGTGATTGTGGACAGCGAGGCTTTTGCCGAAAATGCTGCCCATATGCAGGCGCAAGTCAATGACTTAAAAGAGAAGATACAGGTTATTGCGCAAGGCGGGCACCAGCGCGCGCGCGAGAAACATCTATCACGAGGCAAACTTTTACCCCGTGACCGCGTCAATGGCCTGCTTGACCCAGGATCGCCATTCCTTGAGCTATCACAACTTGCCGCATTCGACATGTACGACAGCGACATTGCTTCGGCGGGCGTAATTACAGGTATTGGCCGCGTTGAAGGCCTCGAGTGTATGATTGTATGCAATGATGCTACCGTAAAAGGTGGCACCTACTATCCAGTGACCGTCAAAAAACACCTACGCGCGCAGGAAATTGCAGCAGAAAACAAATTGCCCTGTATTTATCTGGTGGATAGCGGCGGCGCGAACCTGCCGAACCAAGACGATGTCTTTCCTGACCGAGATCATTTTGGCCGCATATTCTATAACCAAGCTACCATGTCTGCTGAGGGTATTCCGCAGGTAGCTGTAGTGATGGGCAGCTGCACCGCTGGCGGTGCCTACGTACCTGCAATGGCTGACGAAAGCATTATCGTTCAAGATCAGGCGACAATTTTCCTCGCTGGTCCTCCGCTAGTCAAAGCCGCCACTGGCGAAGTTGTAAGCGCGGAAGAACTGGGCGGCGGCGACGTACATGCCCGCATCTCGGGTGTGGTGGATCATCTGGCCAAAGACGACTATCATGCATTGGATCTTGCCCGCAAAACAGTCGCGAACCTAAATAGGAGAAAGCCCGACCCCGTGAAACGGCGCGATCCAGTTGATCCGCTTTATGCACCGTCAGAAATATACGGTGTTGTGCCCAAAGATACGCGCCAACCGTATGACGTACGCGACATTATCGCCCGCATTGTTGATGGCAGTGAATTTGATGAATTCAAGAAGCTCTACGGCGAGACTTTGGTTTGTGGATTTGCTCATATTTACGGTTTTCCAGTGGGTATTGTCGCAAATAACGGCGTCCTGTTTTCTGAAAGTGCGCTTAAAGGCGCTCACTTTGTTGAGCTTTGCGCCCAGCGCGGAATTCCACTCGTATTCCTACAGAATATAACCGGTTTTATGGTTGGAAAAAAATATGAAAATGGTGGCATCGCTCGCGACGGCGCAAAAATGGTCACAGCGGTCGCTTGCGCCAATGTTCCAAGATTTACAATCTTGATCGGTGGCAGCTTCGGCGCTGGTAATTACGGCATGTGTGGACGCGCCTACAGCCCCCGTTTCTTGTGGATGTGGCCCAATGCCCGCATCAGTGTTATGGGCGGTGAACAGGCGGCTGGTGTACTAGCCACGGTGAAGCGCGACGGTATGGAGGCGCGCGGTGAAAGCTGGAGCGCCGAAGAAGAAGCAGCCTTCCGTGAGCCCATCACTGAGAACTACGAAAAACAAGGGCACCCCTATTATGCTAGCGCGCGCCTATGGGACGACGGCGTGATCGATCCTGCCGACACCCGCCGAGTGCTGGGGCTTGGCCTTTCCGCATCAATGAATGCCCCCATAGAGCCGACTAAGTTCGGCATATTCAGAATGTAAGGGCACAGTGTGACAGACACTTTAAAAACAACCATTGACGACTGCGGCACAGCAACTGTTACGCTGATGCGCGCCGACGTCCATAACGCCTTTAACGATGACCTGATCTGGGAGCTGAACAACGCCTTCAAACGGCTTGGCGACGACCCTAGCGTACGGGCAATTGTTCTTACCGGTGCGGGGAAAAGCTTCTCAGCAGGGGCAGATCTCAACTGGATGAAGTCAGCCGCTAGTTACTCTCATGACCAAAATTTGCGTGATGCGACGCAATTGTCTGAAATGCTGTCGGCACTAAACACCTGTCCCAAACCTACCATTGCTATTGTCAACGGAGCGGCCATTGGCGGCGGCGTGGGGCTTGTTGCCTGCTGCGACATCGCTATTGCAGTGGAAGGTGCGAAGTTTGGCCTTTCAGAGGTTCGCCTCGGCCTTACGCCCGCCACCATATCACCCTATGTGGTCGCGGCCATTGGCGCGCGTGCAGCGAGGCGATACTTCCTAACTGCCGAACGATTTGACGCAGTTGAGGCACAGCGCATTGGACTAGTACATGAAACAGCGCCTTCCCTCCAGGAAGCGTTCAGTCTCGCGCATGTATTTTTAAAGCACTTGTCCGCAGGTGCGCCAGGTGCACTCGCAGACGCGAAATCACTTATCACTGACGTATCTGGCAAAGCCATAGATGATGACCTTCGATCAGACACCGCAGCGCGCATCGCAGCAAGACGTGCCGGAGCTGAGGGTGCTGAAGGGCTTAGCGCCTTTCTTGAGAAACGCAAGCCAAGCTGGGCGACGAAACATGACTAAACGCATCCATAAACTGCTGATCGCAAATCGTGGCGAAATCGCCTGCCGGGTGATCGGCACCTGTCAGCGGCTCGGCATCAAGACCGTTGCGGTATTTTCTGATGCAGATGCCAACGCACTGCATGTAGATATGGCAGATGAAGCCGTACATATAGGCCCCGCCCCGGCTGTAGACAGCTATTTAGCAGCAGACAAAATTATAGCCGCAGCAAAACGAACTGGCGCGAGCGCCATCCATCCGGGATATGGCTTTCTTTCAGAAAATCCAGAATTTTCAGAAGCTTGCGCAATAAACGACATTATATTCATGGGACCCTCAGCCGCGAGCATGCGCGCTATGGCGCTTAAGGGCTCAGCCAAACAATTGATGGTTGACGCTGGTGTACCAGTGGTGCCCGGATATCACGGCGATGATCAAACATCGGAAACACTTATTGAAGAAGCTGGGCGTATCGGCTTCCCGATTTTGATCAAAGCTGTAGCAGGCGGCGGCGGCAAGGGCATGCGCATGGTATATGATGCAAGCGAAATGACTGCCGCTATTGAAGCTGCAAAACGTGAAGGCGAAAACTCGTTTGGTAACGGGAAACTGCTGATCGAAAAATTGATCGAAACCCCGCGCCATATCGAAATTCAAGTATTTGGTGATCATGATGGTAACGTCGTGCATTTGTTCGAACGTGACTGCTCGCTACAGCGCCGCCACCAAAAGGTGGTAGAAGAAGCGCCTGCACCCGGCATGAGCCCACAAATGCGCGCCACAATGGGCCAAGCCGCAGTTCGCGCCGCCGAGGCCATCAATTACGTAGGTGCGGGTACGGTTGAATTTATAGTCGACGTGGCAAACGGGCTCACAGACGCCCCCTATTATTTTATGGAGATGAATACCCGCCTGCAGGTAGAGCACCCGGTAACAGAAATGATCACGGGACAAGATCTCGTGGAATGGCAAATCATGGTAGCGGAGGGGAAAACTCTGCCGCTGTCACAGGATGAGCTCGAACTACACTTGAACGGCCACTCGGTGGAAGTTCGGCTCTACGCCGAAGACCCCGCTAATAACTTCCGGCCACAAATTGGCACCATTGGTCACTTTGATCCATTTGCGGAAATCGTCGCCGGAAGCCGCATTGACGCCGGTGTACGTGCTGGCGACCTGGTAAGCATCCACTATGACCCTATGATAGGCAAATTAATCGCATGGGGTGAAGACCGCGAGCAAGCTATCTCCACTCTCACAAATTTATTGGCCGATACGCCGGTAACAGGATTGGTTAGCAACAGGGATTTCCTTCTCCGCGCGCTATGTCATCCGGATTTTATAAAAGGCGATGTGCAAACAGGCTTTATAGAACAACATGAAGCCACGCTATTGGCCAAATATGAGACCACAGCGCACGATTATGCATTGGCTGCATTTGCTATTGTTGCTTCACGCCAGAACCGGATTTACGCCGACGATCCTTGGCAAAAGGCAGATAACTATCGCCTGAACCTTACAGCCACTGAGAAACTTTGGTTTGATACGGAAAGAGGAGATTTCCTTACCGTAGAAATGCAGGAGTTCGGCCATGATTTCACGGCTGCAATAGACGAGGAAACGTTCAGCGCTTCAAATGTCGAAGCCGCACACGGCGTGCTCAGCCTTACCGAGGACGGGCTACGTACCCGGCATTTCTATAGCGTGAATGCGGCGCAAGTGACGATCGTGCACAACGACCGCACGACAGTGCTGAAGCGTCATGCTCGCAGTGGCGGCGGAGACGATGATGCTGACGGGCCTGGCGCCATAACTGCACCAATGCCTGGTAAAATCATTGACGTGAAAGTACGGGACGGCGATGCCGTTGAAAAAGGCGCAGCACTTTTAGTTATGGAAGCCATGAAGATGGAACAAACCATCACCGCCCCCAAAGACGGTGTGGTCGTTGGTCTAACGCTTGGGGCGGGCGATCAGGTAAACGACGGCGCTATCCTGCTAACAATTGAAGCAAAAGAATAAAAACAACACTTACCAATATATAAAGGACTCAGTCCATGTTCGAGTTTCCACATTTAACATTCAATCATAGCGACGAGATTGAAATGCTGCGCGATATGACTGCGCGCTTCGCACATAGCGAAATTGCGCCACTCGCCGCAGAAATAGATGAAACAAACAAGTTCCCCGCAGACCTGTGGAAAAAAATGGGTGAACTCGGACTTTTAGGCCTAACGGCACCAGAGGAGGTTGGAGGTGCCAACATGGGCTACCTCGCACATGTCATTGCGATGGAAGAAATAAGCCGTGCCTCTGCCGCAGTTGGGCTAAGCTACGGCGCACACTCAAACCTTTGTATTAATCAAATCGCAAAAAATGGTAGTGCAGAGCAAAAGACTAAATATTTGCCGAAATTGATATCTGGCGAACATGTAGGGGCGCTAGCCATGTCAGAACCCGGCGCGGGCTCAGATGTGGTGTCTATGCGGCTTAAGGCCGAACGACGCAATGACGGCTATATGCTCAATGGCAACAAAATGTGGATCACGAACGGCCCTGACGCCGATGTGTTGCTCGTTTACGCTAAAACGACACCCGACGCAGGCTCCAAAGGCATGTCAGCCTTTCTGATTGAAAAAGACATGGCAGGTTTTTCAACAGCACAAAAATTAGACAAATTGGGCATGCGAGGCTCAAATACCTGTGAACTGCTGTTTGAAGATTGCCTCGTACCATACGAAAATCTGGTACAGGAAGAAGGAAACGGCGCCAAAATACTGATGTCTGGCCTAGATTATGAACGGGTTGTTCTTTCAGGCGGCCCTCTCGGCATTATGCGCGCTTGCCTGGATACCGTTATCCCATATGTACATGACCGCAAGCAGTTCGGAAAATCTATCGGCACTTTTCAGTTGATGCAAGGAAAGGTGGCAGACATGTATACAGCGTGGGGCTCTGCACGCGCCTATGTATATGCGGTGGCAGCCGCCTGTGATCGGGGAGAGACCACTCGCAAAGATGCCGCCGCCTGTATCCTATATGCTTCTGAAAACGCCACAAAAATGGCGGGAGAAACCATTCAGGCTCTTGGCGGCAATGGATATATCAACGAATATCCAGCAGGTCGTCTGTGGCGTGACGCTAAACTTTATGAAATCGGCGCTGGTACCAACGAAATTCGCCGCATGCTGATCGGGCGTGAGCTATTTAATGAGACAGCCTAACCAAAGTGGAAGGAAAGAACTTGATCGGGTTCTTTTATTTCAAAAACTAGTGTATTAGGCGAATAATCGTTGCCGGAAAATTGAATCTTCGTAAGCTCATTTCCCGACGAAAATGTAATACTTCCTACAACATGAAAACAAAAGCATTAGAACTGCTTCTGAAAGGCACAAGCCCTGCATGTTGTTTCATAATTGCCAAGAAGGACTAAAGAATGCCTGTATTTGATTCGCGTAGCTTTAAAAACCACGAGCAAGTGGTGTTCTGCGCCGATGAAGCAACTGGCTTAAAAGCAATAATTGCTGTTCACTCTACCGCGCTTGGCCCAGCAGCCGGAGGCTGTAGATTTTGGGACTATTCAGCAGCACACGTGAACATGGCTCCAATAGACGTCGCCCGTCAGCGCGGCGAAGAAGATGCGGTCTATGATGTGCTTAGGCTTTCACGAGGCATGTCATACAAAAACGCATTGGCAGGCTTGCGGCTTGGTGGTGGGAAATCGGTGATTATCGGCAACCCTAAAGAGATTGGCAGTGCCAACCTAATGCGAGCATTTGGCCGTTATGTGGACCGTTTGAGCGGATCATATTATGCAGCTGAAGATGTAGGAACCAGCCCAGCGATGCTTAAGCATACGTCCGAGACGACTGAATATGTCTGCGGCTTGGAACACGGTGAGTTTGGAACAGGTGACCCTTCACCTCATACCGCACTTGGCGTTTTTATCGGCATAAAAGCCGCAGTGAAGCATAAACTGGGTAAAGACGAGCTCAAGGGCGTACGGGTAGCCGTTCAGGGCGTTGGTAACGTTGGTCGCACCCTTGTTAGTCATTTATTGGAAGCGGGCGCATCGGTTTCGATTACAGACATTGTGGAAAGCAATATTGAGAAAACCAAAGCGCTAGGTCCCGTAGATGTGGTAGCGCTAGACGCCATTCACGCGGCTGATGTAGACGTGTTCGCTCCTTGCGCTCTTGGCGGCGGGTTGAACCCCAAGACCATCCCTGAAATCAAGGCGTCTATCATCGCCGGAGCAGCCAATAACCAGCTGGAACGCGAGGGCGTTGAAGACGAAGACTTACGCAAGCGCGGCATTCTTTACGCGCCTGACTATGTAATCAATGCTGCAGGAATTATTTCCGTAGAATCTGAGGTTTACCGCGAAAAACAAAATGCTGCCGCACGCCAGGAAAAGATTATGCGGATCGGTGAAACACTTTCCAAAATTTTCACCGCCAGCGACACTGAAGGCCGAGCTACCGGAATTATCGCCAACGAAATGGCTGAGGATATCATCCACGCTGCAAACGCTGCCAAACTGGGTGCCGCAGCCGAATAGTCGGCAATCGAGGCTGCTAGCGTAGCAGGCCTTTTCTTGCTGACATATCGCTTAAAAAGAACTTAAGAGGCCTCTTTCGCCAATCTTCCGCCTGCATTGGCGTAAGCTTGCGAGCCAAGATTATGGACAGTGTCCGCCTCTAGGATAGTATCGGGCGCATAAACTGTCTCGTCAGCTTCCAGCACACTGTAGAGAGAACCAAAATCCTGGTAGGTGGCATTTAATAGTTCATCAAAGCTATCGATAACCCAGTAGGTCTGCTGAAAATCATCAATTCTATAATCGGTTTGCATCAAACGCTTTAAGTTAAAATGGATCCGGTTGGGGCTTTCATCATTCAAGCTGAAAATGCTCTCTGACTTGGAACTTAATATCCCGGCACCGTAAATTCGCATGCCTTTATCAGTTTTCACCAAGCCAAATTCGACCGTATACCAATATAGCCGCGCAAGATTGGTGAGCACACCGCGGCCAAGCGCCCTTTGTCCACCCTTGCCGTAGGCTTCCATATAATCCGCAAATATAGGATCAGCGAGCAATGGCACATGACCGTATACATCGTGGAATACGTCAGGTTCTTGCAAATAATCCAGGTTTTCTTCGCTGCGAATAAAGTTTCCGGCGGGAAAGCGCCTGTTTGCCAAATGATCAAAAAAAACATCGTCTGGTACCAGATCAGGTACAGCAACCACCCGCCAGCCTGTCAATTTTTCAAGCCTGTCCGACAGTTTTTCAAAATTGGGAATACCTCTTTTTGACAGTTCCAACTTCTCGATACCTGCCATAAATTCATCGCAAGCGAGGCCCGGCAAAAGTTTGTTTTGACGCGCATACAGTCGGTCCCAGCGATCATGCTCCTCGGAAGTAAAATGCTCCCAATTTTGGTCGATGGTATAATCAGCATTTACCTCAACCTCGCGTCCCAACCTTGTCGTAATGAGCATTTTCTTCTCCAGTAACTATCTACTATCAATCAGTTTGGCGCTGTAGCTAAGCAGCCTGCGGTGTATCGGGCTGATTTTCCGGGGCAGCAGCCTTAAAGGCCTCCAATTCATTGCAAGCTGCATCAATGCTTACAATTGTGGGGTAATTATCCATGGGCACCAAAAAGCGTCGCGCATTCCATACCTGCGGCACCACATAAATATCTGCCATCCCAGGCGTGTCGCCGTGGCAAAAGCGGCCAGTATCTTTGCTGTCAGTCAACAAACTTTCAAGCGCAGAAAACCCTTCTGCAATCCAGTGACTATACCATGCATTGACGGCTTCTTCATCTGCGCCCATCTCAGTTTTTAGCCGCATCAATACGGCCAGGTTATTCAGTGGGTGAATGTCGCAGCCGATAAGGCTTGCAAGCTGCCGCACACGGGCCCTAGCTGCCAAGCCCTTAGGCAACAAGGGTACATCAGGATAGGCCTCATCCAGATATTCAATGATGGCTGGCGACTGCGAGAGCGAAACATCATCGTCAATTAAAAATGGCACCCTGCCTTGCGGGTTCAGCGCAATATAATCTGCTGATTTTTGCTCGCTTACACCGGGGACTAAATTCACGCCTATATGATCATAGTCCAGCCCCTTTAGGCCAAGCGCTATGCGAACACGGTACGCGGCTGAGGAACGGAAATATCCATATAGCTTTCTCATGCGCGCCTAGCCTTCCACCACAGTTTGTTCGATACGGCCAAATATTGAAGCGCCGTTTTCCGCAAACATTTCGATTGCAATAGTATCACCGAATGCCATGAAGTTTGTTGACGGTGCCCCGTTTTCGATGGTTTCGATCATGCGAATCTCAGCGATACAGCTGTAACCGACGCCGCCCTCCGAGACCGGCTTGCCTGCACCGCCATCAAGCTTGTTGGAGACCGTGCCAGAGCCGATGATAGCACCCGCGCCAAGAGTGCGAGTTTTTGCAGCATGTGCTACAAGCTCCGCAAAGTTAAAGGTCATATCTATGCCAGCGTCAGGTTTGCCGAACATCGACCCATTATAGGTAGACACCAGCGGCAAACTCAGCACGTTATCAGACCAAGCATCGCCTAATTCGTCGGGCGTTACACACACAGGGCTAAAGGCGCTCGACGGCTTTGATTGGAAAAAGCCGAAGCCCTTGCCCAGCTCCGCTGGGATGAGCCCCCGTAACGACACATCATTCACCAGCATCACCAGCTTTATATATTGTCCAGCATCTACCGCCGCAGTACCCAATGGCACGTCACCTGTGATAACCGCAACTTCGGCCTCAAAGTCCACACCCCAGCCTTCTGTTGTAGGAAAAACAATATCATCGCGCGGACCAAGGAATGTATCAGACCCACCTTGATACATCAGAGGATCTGTCCAGAAACTTGCAGGCATTTCTGCGCCGCGCGCTTTACGCACCAATTCAACATGATTTACATAGGCCGAACCGTCTGCCCACTGGAAAGCGCGCGGCAGAGGCGAAGCACAGTCACTTTGCACAAACGGTTCCCCTGCGACAGCGCCTGAGTTCAAGCTTTCATACAATGCGCGCAAGCGCGGAAAAACCGCATCCCAATCGTCAATCGCCGCTTGCAAAGTTGATGCAATTCCGGCGGCGGGTGTCATTCGCGCAAGATCCTGCGAAACCACTATAAGTTTACCGTCGCGGCCAGCTTTTAATGAAGCTAATTTCATGTATGTCTTCCCTTACAAACAAGGCCTGCTCATGAGGCCATAATATATCTAAACTTCGTCAGGAGCTTTAAACTCGCCGCGTCCATGAACCCATGCGGCATGGTTGGGAGCTTTCTTGGTTCTTGACCACTCTTCAAGCATAGCTGGCGCCACACGCTTCAGCTCAGCCAACATGCCTGGCATGGCAGTATTCGCTGCCAGTTCCAACCGGTGGCCATTTGGATCAAAGAAATAAATAGACTTGAAAATTGTATGATCGGTGGGGCCAAGCACATCAATGCCCGCGGCTTCTAAGCGTTCTTTTGCTTTCATTAGAGCCGCTTCATCTTCCAATTCAAATGCAATATGCTGCACCCAGTCTGGTGTTTTTTCATCACGCCCCATATCTGGCTGCTCAGGCAATTCAAAGAACGCCAGCACGTTGCCGTTTCCAGCATCGAGAAACAAATGCATATAGGGGTCGTAAGCGCCTGTGGACGGCACATAGTCTTCAGCAATGGCCAACTGGAAGTCCATGTCCATATGCTTCTGGTAAAACTCTACCGTTTCCTTAGCGTCCTTACAGCGGTATGCAACATGGTGAATACGTTCCAATTTCATAATAGGCGTTCCTTATTGCTAACGGCTTGGCTTTAGGCAGCGTCTTCACCGGTATCCAGCACGCCGCGCGCAATTTGATCGCGCTCAATACTTTCGAACAATGCCTTGAAATTACCTTCGCCAAAGCCTTCATCCTCTTTGCGCTGGATAAATTCAAAGAAAACCGGACCAAGAACAGTTTCTGAGAAAATCTGCAACAAGAGACGCGGTTGCCCCCCCTCTGTGGTGCCATCAAGCAAAATACCGCGCGCCTGAAGCTCTGCTGCTGGCTCACCGTGCCCCGGCAAGCGTTCTTCAAGCATTTCATAATAGGTGTTGGGTGGAGCCGTCATAAATTTCACACCATTTGCTTTCAAACGGTCCCAACAGTCGATCAAATTATCACAAGAGAAGGCAATATGCTGGATGCCCTCACCGTTATAAGCCATCAAAAACTCTTCGATTTGGCCACTACCACCGCCAGACTCTTCATTCAGCGGGATACGTATTAAACCGTCAGGCGCTGACATGGCCTTTGAGACAAGCCCAGTATATTCGCCCTTAATATCGAAATAGCGAATTTCCTGAAAATTGAAGAACTTTTCATAAAACTCAGCCCAATAGGCCATGCGTCCGCGATATACATTATGTGTCAAATGGTCGATCAAGTTAAAGCCGCAACCTTCCGGGTGGCGCTCGACACCTTCGAACCATTCGAAATCAATGTCGTAAATGGTATTGCCCTCTTCAAACCGATCAATCAGATAAAGAGGGGCACCGCCGATACCTTTAATTGCCGGCAGGCGTAATTCCATTGGACCAGTCTCAATATCGCAAGGCTGTGCACCGAGCTCAATGGCCCGATTATAAGCAAAATGAGCATCCTTAACCCGGAACGCCATGCCGCATGCAGATGGGCCATGCTCTTCAGCATAAAAAGCAGCTGGGCTATTCGGTTCATAATTGACGATGAAGTTGATGTCGCCTTGACGCCACAGCGTAACATCCTTCGAACGGTGTTTGGCAACAGCAGAAAACCCCATTGCAGCAAAAAGAGACTCAATAATCCCCTTCTCAGGCGCTGTGAACTCTACAAACTCAAAACCACAAAGACCCATTGGATTTTCAAAAAGATCCGACATGCTTCACAACTCCTTCAGTCGTATGTATGAAAGAACAGGGCACCAGCAGGGAGTGCCTGTTATTTTTTGCTTGCACAGATAATAGTTTCAAAAGAAACTAGTTGCAAGCACCACATGGGGAATTTATGAAAAAACCGCTTGAGCAAAAGTTGCATCTTGGAGACTTCCTTCCCTACAGACTTGCGACACTTTCTAACAAAATCAGCCGGGCCATAGCAGACCGCTATGAAGAACGCTTTCAATTAGGCCTGCCGGAATGGAGAGTTATGGCTGTACTAGGTGGTGAGCCTGACCTTTCAGCCAGCGAAGTTGCCGACCGAACAGCAATGGATAAAGTCGCCGTTTCAAGGGCCGTGAAAAAGCTTTTGGATTCCGGTCGTATCTGTCGACATTTTTCGGCAGAGGATAAGCGCCGCTCGGTTTTAACCTTGTCCGAATCAGGCGAGAAAATTTACGGCCAGATCGTTCCGATCGCGCTTAGGTATGAAGAAAAAATATTGGAGGAGCTTTCAAGCCAGGAGCAAAATCAACTCTCTGCGCTGCTGGATAAGCTCTACGACATTCAATTACATACATGAATTGGGCCAGCGGCAAGCTGCTCAAGCAGCGTGACTATGAAAGCCGGTCCTTGATCTCGGTAAATCTCTGTTTCCAATTTCGAGATTTATCAGCTAGCAAAACCGACAAGAGCAACCGCGCTTTGCGGCTCTTGATTTGCCCACTAGGCACAAGGCCGCGTCCAATCAAGTCCATTTCTGCACCTCGGTACCCATACGTGCCCTCAAACACCGTTCCATTTGGGCAACGACTAGATAAAATCACCGGAATATCTTGCGCAATTTCAGCTGCCGCGTCGGCCCAGTCTTCTGATAGATGGCCTGCCCCAAACGCTTCCAAAACAAGCCCTTCATAGCCAGCAGCGACAACCTGGCTCAAAAGTGCAGTATCGGCTCCCAACCCAGCCTGCAATAGAGCAACTGGCCGTGGCATGCCGCCTCTCAAGGGTTCAAGTGGAGCCAATTGTTCATGCCCACGTAGATGCATGGCCCCTTCTACCATATACCCGACAGGCCCGATCTCGCCCGACGTAAAAGACGACACATCACTGGTGTGCCCCTTTGAGACATGCCAAGGGTCATGAATATCGCCGTTCATAACCACATAAACGCCGCCTTCCAACCCTGATGCAGCCAACACAGCGTTAAATAAATTTAACGGGCCGTCAGCGCTCAATTGGTCGGGCGTTCGCATAGCGCCCGTAAAGACAAGCGGATTATCACCATGATACAATAGGGACGCTAAGAACGCCGTTTCTTCCAACGTGTCTGTACCCTGAGTGACCACAAACCCATGCGCGGGTCCTGCTTCTGCTCGTTCGCAAACATTCTGTATTTGGCAGAATGAAAGATTGGCACTACCAATCTGCGCCAGAGATTCAGCCCTTATTTCTGCTATTTCGGTCAGCGATGGCACTGCTGATATCAAAGCCGCAGCATCAAGCGACGGAACCATACCCTGCCCGCCACTTGAACTAGTTGAGGCCGGCATCATCGCGATAGTGCCGCCTAAAGCAAAAACCTGTATCCGGGGTAAACTGTTCATTTCACTCTTTTACCCTAGTTGCATTTAAG